>Ga0256828_1000362_pt1 | contig 31189 bp, 33 predicted proteins | sample CV88metaG_FD_185993 | JGI IMG/M metagenome (GOLD analysis project Ga0256828, IMG submission 185993) | Hydrothermal vent microbial communities from East Pacific Rise, Pacific Ocean - CV88 | ecosystem: Environmental > Aquatic > Marine > Hydrothermal vents | place: Pacific Ocean: East Pacific Rise...
ACTAAAACTGTTTCATATGAATAAGTAAAATCTGGAAAGTATTTGTTCCAGTGTTTTGCTAAAATTGACTTTGCGTCGTATTCTCGTATCGCTTTTTGAGCCATAGAAACTCCCTATTTTGATATTTGGGGATAATTCTAGCATAAACTCATTTAATAAATATATTTGCTTTGACTTAACTCTCTATTTGCTCTGTTTATTGTTTAATTTAGTAACAACAGCTCTGTAAAGTATTTTGTTTTTGTAACGTATTGTTACATCTGAAGGTTTTTTACTCTCCAAAGGTAGCTCTATAAGTTTGTTATCTTTACATTTTGCAATGCCATAAAAACGCAAACGCTCTTGCATTTTAGGATCACTCTCAACACAGGTAATCGCTTTTGCTTTTAAATGTTCTGCTAATTCTTTTGCAATATTGACATTATAGGCAAAATTCTTTTTTGGATTATCCAACACAAGATAGAGCTCTTTGTTAAAAAAAACAAGAAGTGTATTAGCTATTAAAAGAAGAAATGCAGCAATAAAGATCGCTCTATATCCACCTCTATACTCTTTAAGACGTACTCTATAAGAAGTAGCAAAAGTTTGAGCTGCAAGAGGTAAAGCAATGATAAGATAAGGGGCAAAGTGTTCAATCTCAACACGCTGACGTAAAGAGATAATAAGTGAAAAAAGTAATGCTGTTGCCGAAATATACCAGAGCTTCTCTTTTTTCTCCACTAAATAGAGTCTATAGAGAACATAGACTAAATAGATAAAAATAACAGGAGTAAAAATAGCACTATAGATGCCAATTGTATCTAAAAAATGCCCGCTTGGTGCGCCATATACATCAAATCCGTACAGAGAGGAAGAGAGAATAAAGAGTCCGATATTATAAAAAAAATATTTCATATTTTTATGGAATAAATAATAAAAAGCAAGTCCTAAAAAGAGATATACAAAACCGACATCAATCAATGCATAGAAAAACAGTAAAATATTTATTAAAAATGGTGATATTTTCTCTTCAAGATAAATATAAAGCAGAAGTCCAAAAATAATAAAAGCTGCATGATTAACCATCATTGCAGCACTAACAACTCCAGGGAGCAGTACAAAAATAAGAACCAACCAAAGTCTATTTCTCTCGGACTTGAGGTATCTGTCTGAAATAGTATAGATCAACAGAGCACTCAACAGATGAAGCACTATAAAGACAAAACGTAAACCAAAATCATTCTGACCAAAAATATGTAAAGAACTTTTTACAAGCAACTGAACAAATGAAAAACCGCCATAAAGTAGTGAAGCACCACTTGACGAGATGGAGATATGAGAGGTCTCATAAAAGAGCACAAAAGCATCTATTCCTAAGATAAGAAATAAGATGAATTTATATCTCATAATTTTAAAAAGTTTCCTATCATTTCATGCCCATACTCACTCATAATCGATTCAGGATGAAACTGCACACCGTAAATATCTTTATCTTTGATTTTGAGTGCCATAATCTCTTCATCATCTGTAGAGTATGCCGTCGGTTCAATAGTATCAGGCAAAGAGTTTTTATCGACAATCAAAGAGTGATAACGTGTTGCTATGAACTCCTGCGGCAGATCTTTAAAGATCTCACAAGAAGCACTCTGTCTCATTGTTGAAGTCTTTCCGTGCATCATATTTTTAGCTCGAACTACATCACCTCCAAAAACCTGAGCAATACTCTGATGCCCAAGACAGATCCCTAAAATAGGAACTTTATCTTTAAAATGACGGATTACGTCAAGTGTAATTCCCGCTTCATCGGGAGAAGCCGGTCCTGGAGAGATAATAATCTTTTCAGGATGCAAAGCCGCTATCTCTTTAATAGACATCTCATCATTACGAATGATCTTCAGATCAGCTCCAAGTTCACGGCAGTATTGAACAATATTATAAGTAAAACTATCATAATTATCTATCATTAAAATCATCGTGTTTCTTTTTTTAAAATTTAAACTATATGATTATACAAGAATTTCTCTTAATTAAAAAAATACTCATAAAAAGGGAGTTTCACTAAACCACCGACTTCTCTCTTCTCATTTTGTAAATTTAGCTCATAACAGACTTGTATAGCGATAACTTTACCATCTTTTTTTGCTATAAAATCACACTCGAAATTTTTGTTATAAAAATAGACTCCATATTCATATTTTATAAGTTCAGTATAAACAAGGTTCTCTAAAAGTTTTCCATTATTACTTAAAAAGCTATAACTTAAAGAGAAAAAACCATTATCACTACAGCAGATTTTCTTCTTAGAGTTATTTTGCTCTTTGAGAGAATAAAAAAGCTTAACTCTTTAAACCCTTTTACATCTCTTACAGCTGCCAAGTAAAACAGCAAGCCATTGTGTCTTTTCGTTCGCTGCAAAAATAATTTTTGCCATAATTGTCAAAGGAATAGAGAGTAACATTCCTACAATACCAAGTAACCATCCCCAAAAGATCAACGAAAGAAAAACAACCAAGGTTGAAAGTCCCAAACCTTTTCCCATCACTTTAGGTTCTAAAATAGAGCCAATCACGACATTCACAACAACATAAAAAAGAGCAACAAAAAGTGCACTTACACCCCCTAACTGTACCAAACTGATTAAAACTGCCGGAACTGCTGCAATAATAGAACCTATATTTGGAATAAAATTCAGCAAAAAAGCCAATACACCCCATAAAAAGGCATAATCTGTTCCTATAAATTTTAAAAATATCCAAACTATAAAACCTGTTAAAAGAGAGATCAAAGCTTTGATCACCATATAACTTTTGATCTGCGTAAAGATTTTGTTAATATGTTTCATAGCCTCTGCATCACTATCAGCAGATTGTATTTTCAATCGAAAATTTTTCGACTCTAACAGCATAAAAACGACCGTTAAAATAACTACAAAACCATTGGTAAAGACGGAACCCAAACTCTCAATAAGAGTACTAAAAAATCGCATAATCTGTTTGGAGTTAATTAAAGAGGCGATCTCATTTGCAGGAATCTCAAAACCAAAATTTTGTGTAAAAGCCGAAAAAGATTGATAATAACCTGTTAACTTATTTGAATAACTATCAATATGTGCTGTAAAATCATGTGCTGATGTCCCTATTAATTTTGCAATAAAAGCTAAAAAAAGTAAAAAAACACTCATTACAATTACCAAAGCAAGAGAGTCCGGTAAACCTTTTGATTTAAAAAAATTATATGAAGGAGAAAGAATAATCGCAATAAAAAGAGAAAGCAAAAAAGGAACAACAATAGCTGCTGCAAATTTAATACCTGCTAAGACAATAATAACACTTGCACTTACAATAAAAAAATAACCAAAGCGTGCCTCTTTCATATAAAAATCCTTTACTTTTGTATCTCTTTTTGGTTTGTTCTTTGTTGTAGATAATTTGAAATATTTACCAATGAAAAAGTTACTAAAAATATCATTAACCCAGGGAAAAAACTAACCCACCAAGCAATTTCAACAACATCTTTACCACCACTGAGAATAGTTCCCCAACTCATCTGCGGTGCAACAATACCAAGTCCCAAAAAGCTAAGTCCGGACTCTGCAAGTATTGCACCACCAACACCAAAAGTAAAACTTACAAAAAAGATAGGTGCAAGAAGTGGCGCATAATATTTTAGAAGTATTTTGCTCTTTTTCACTTTAGCAATATTAAGAATCTTAATATAAGGCTGAGAAGTAATTTTAAAACTCTCTGAACGAATTAAACGCGCTGTTGTCATCCAACCAGTTATAGAGATAATCACAATAAGAACCCATATTGAAGCATTAACATAAGAGACTAAAGCCAAAAGAAGGAAAAAAGTAGGAAAAGTTAAAAAGAGATCAACAAAAACTATAAAACTTTTATCAACAATACCCCGAAAATAGCCGGCCACAGATCCAAGCATCAAACCGATAAAAGAAGAAATCAGTGCACTGCCGACACCAATCTCCAACGAAACCCTGCCCCCTTGCATTAATCGAGCCAAAATATCTCGACCCAACCTATCCGTTCCTAAAAGATGTTCCCAAGAAGGTGCCAGTAAAATTTCATGACTATGCAGTACATATGGACTCATTTCATAAACTAAAGGACCAAAAAAGGAAAAAAGAAAAATTCCTATCAGTAGAAATATACTTACTCTTGGTAGCACGTTACTGCTTAATGCCCAGAAGTGTCTGCATCATTTGATCAACAGTCGTTATCACTTTTGCTGCTGCACCATAGGATGTTTGATACTTAATAAGATTTGTCATCTCTTCATCAATACTGACTTTAGAAACAGAATCATACTCCTGTTTTGTAGCATTAAACTGGGTACTTACTGTCTCATTTCTTGAGATTGCAGCATTTGTTTGTGTACCGACATAGGTAGCTGTAATATCAAACATACCATACATTGTTGTATCATACGACTCATCTCCAACCTTAAAAGAGTAAGATTCAAATTGCTGTTGTACCATATTTAAAGCCACTCTGTTATCCCCTGCAGTTGAGGAGTAACCAGCATGAATTTTCGTCGGATTCTTTTGATATTCATCACTTAATTTTATATTATTAGCACTATCGCCGTCTAAATAACGTCCAAGTCCCAAAGCACCTGCGAAGTTGCTTCCTGATGAAAAACTATCATTTTGCAAATCATCTTGAATTGCAAAAGTATAACCCTTTGATTGAGCATCCTGTTTCATAGTCAAATCAAGAAGTGATTCCCCATCAGCAGCAGTTGCAAAATTAAAATCTATAAAATCATCAATATCATTATTGGCGTTATTATCATTATTATCATCTTTATTTGCCGTGATCTGCTTATGAATTGAGTTACTATCATTATCCCCATCAAGCGATGTAGAAGCATCAATAGTAATTTTTCTTGAAGCAACTTCATTACCGTCAATATCATAAACAAGAATATTAAATGCACCTTTTTTCACATTTAAATCAGAATTAACAAGTGGCTCTTCTTTTGTAATATTCAAACTATTCGATTGCATTTTTGTTTGAGCACTTGCTGCATAAAGATTATTTGTAGCTTCAATTAAGCCTTTTGAAAAAGCATCCAAATCAGTTGCCGTTTTTTGTAAAACACCATCTGTCGGCATTCCGCTCGTTGTATCAATAGCACCACCACGCATTGCAAAAATAGCCCCGACTTTTCCATTGGTTACCTTCTCTTCAAAAGGAATAAGTGTTCCATCCTGTCTCTCATAACTTAAACTGTAAAAGCCATATTTATTATCATCTTTTGTAAGTTTTAACGGATGGTATGTAGCACCATCAACAATATTAAAGCCATTGACACTTAAAGTATAACTGCCTGTTCTTGTATTTGTATTTGTATCAACCTGAATATTAGCTTCAAGTTGCCCCTGATTTACATTGGATCCTATTAATCTTGAAAGACTGCGTTCAAGAACATTACGTTTATCACGAAGATCATTTGCTGTGTACATATCTCCTGCCTCTGCAGTATCAATACTCGCATTAAGATCAGCCAACTGCTTTGCAAGAGAGTTTACTTCATCTATATTAACAGAGAGTTGGTCATTGAGTTGATGTTGCAGAGTTAATACTTTATCTTTGGTATCGGTAATATGTTCACTTAAAGTTTCAGTCTGTTTTGCCAAAGCAACTTTGATAGAGTCGTTATCAGGGTTATCTGCAAGTGTCTGCCACATATCATAATATTTTGAGAGATCTGCTTTCACACCGACACCATCAACTTCAGGAAAATAGGTAGAGAGTTCATCAAGTGTCTGTTTTTCAAGATCACTATACTCTTTGTCTGCTGACACACTGCTATATCTATCAAATACAAAATTATCAAAAATACGCTGAATATCTTGAATTTTTGTACCATTACCAACCTGACCGGGACGCGCGGCAATAGGTGTTTGTGCTTCAGTAATAACACGTTCTCGAGTATATCCTTCTACTTCAGCATTAGAGATATTATGCCCTGTCGTATTGATCCCGACCTGTGCAGCATTTAAACCACTATAACCAATACCCAGTGTATTTATCATTGATGCCATCTTATACCCTCACTTCCATAATCGTAGCATCTTTTGAAGCTACTTTCTTATATCCTTGCATCTCTGTAGGCACTATTTGTTCAAGAAAGTTATTATAAAGATTACTTACAATTAAAACAAATTTTGCATACTCTTTATTAATTTCATGCAGACGCGCCAACTCTACTTTGAGTTCATCAAGAAGCTTATGCTGTTCTTCATTTAAAAGATCAGGAAGGGCTATTTGCGGATTATCTCTTATAAGCAACGAAATTTCATGATCAATCATTGCTTTTTTTGTTTCAAATGCTTTGAGTTTCTCTTCCTTAAGAGAAATTCTTTCAAACTGAGGGTCATGTGCTGCTTTTTTAATATCATCAATATCCGCTTGTGTAATATCAATTAAATCTCTTAGATCTTCTAAAGCATTTTGTAAGTGATGTGAAAGCATCATTAACCCCCGTATATATTATTTTACATTAATTCGTCTGCCATCTTTTCTGCAAGTGCAGACAAATCTACTTTATACTCACCTGATGCAATTGCACCTTTGAGTTTTTCTATTTTATTCTCACTTCCCTCTTTTGAGGAAGTCAACTTTGCATTTGGTTTTACTGTTTTGTTTTCATTAAGCGTATTGGAATATGCTTGAGAGACAACAGCACTCTTTACATTTGCGATCATAATCTATCCTTCATCTCCCCTAAAGAGAGTCCTCTAATACTCTTATATCGACAAATTTCTCATTTTCTAAACTCTTTTTAAACCTTTTTTTGACTCAAATAGTCATACAGCATCTGCGAAAAACCAAAACTCCCTGCACTTGCACGAGAGAGTTCATCTCTATACATTGATTTATAGATCTTCTCTCCTGGATCATTTTGAGAAGAGAAAAGATCTTTATCATCTTTCATAGCATTATCCATCATCATTTTAATAATAACCGCTTCAAAAGCATCTGTCTGCTTTCGTAAGGCTTCATTGTTACTTTTTGGATCAATTTTTGGAACTTCACTTTTTTGTAAAGCAAGCTGTGATTTTGCAGCCAAAGCATTTAAACCATAATTCATTATATTACCTCCAACTCCGCAGAGATGCTCCCTGCACTCTTCATCGCCTCTAAAATAGAGATGATATCTTTTGGTTTTGCACCAAGTTTTTGTAAAGATCGGACTAAATTGGCAACTGTAGTTGTTCCCTCTTTTGTATAGACTTCATCTTCATTTAAACCTATCACAAGATCTTTATCAACAACCATAGATCCTGCCGGTTTTGCAGGATTTTTTTGTTCCACTATTTTAATAGTTATATCACCGTGTGTCAAAATAATAGGCTTCAAACGAATATCAACACCTGCAACAATAGTTCCTGTCTTTTCGTTAATAACAATTTTTTGCTTTGGATGATAATCCATATCAATATTTTGTACTTCTGCCAAAAACTCAATCATAGAACGGTTTTTAGGACATTTAAGTTTAATATTTCGAGAATCCATAGCTACGGCAACCTGCGTATTATAATAAGCATTGATCGCTTTTTGAACAGCTACAGCATTTGAAAAACCTGCCTCTTTAAGAGAAAGTGTTGCATAGCGTTGATGGAAAAGATCAACCGGGATTTCTCTTTCGATAATACCACCATTAAAGACTATACCCGTTGTCGGATGCGTCTCTGCACCAGCACCTCGCTGATTTAAACCGCCTATGCTTAAAGGACCTTGAGCCAAAGCATAAATCTTCCCGTCAACCCCTTTCATAGGTGTCATAAGCAGAGTTCCACCCTCTAAAGATTTTGCATCGCCAATAGAAGAGACCGTCACATCAAACTTATCTCCCTGCCGTGCAAATGGACGCATTCGTGCAGTAACAACAACCGCTGCAACATTTTTTGACTTAATATCAATAGGATTCATATCAATATTCATTGCTTTTAGCATATTTGAAATTGATTGCAATGTAAATTTTGAAGTAGTACCATCACCCGTTTTTTTAAGACCTACAACTAAGGAGTAACCAATAAGCTGATTGTCACGAACACCGACAATATTAGAGACATCCGTAATTTTTGTTGCTTGTAATGATGCTAATAAAAGTAGTAAAACTAAGAGATATTTCATTCACCGAATCCTTGCATTATGCAAAGATTTAGCAATTTTTATTCCATATTTTCCCAGACAAGATAGCTCAGTGTCGTATTACCGAATTTTTTTGATTTTTTTATTGTAAATCTACCTATCTTTTGTGGTATTGTAAGTGATGACATATGCTCTATAATAATCATTTCAACACACTCCTGCGGCAAAGCGGCAATAAGATCCATTGTTTTATCGTAGATATCTTCCATTCCCTCTCGAATGCTAAAAGGAGGATCAATATAAAAGTATGCCTTTTTGTGTTGCGCCTTTACCCGTGCAATTACCTGATCGATATTCACAAAACTATCCCCGCCAAATACTTCACAGGCAGCCGGTTCTGTCTTAGCAATATTCTCTTTGAGTATTTTTAAAGCCTCTCTGTCTTTTTCCATAAAGTAGATCTGCTTTGCTCCTCTGCTCAATGCTTCAAGACCCACCGATCCCGAACCTGAGAAAAGTTCAACAAAAAGAGCATCAACAATGTCAAACTGTAAAGTATTAAAAAAAGACTCCAAAACAATAGCTTTTGAACTTCTTGTTGTTGTTTTAGAAGGAAGCTTTAGTGTTTTTCCTTTGTATTTTCCTGCAATAATTCGTTTTGTCAAGGTTTTATTTTTCATAAAATGCTTTTACCGCCCGTAAAATATTTTCTTGATACTCCTGAGTTAAGAGTTCAATACGTTTTTGTAAAATGGAAAAGTCCATCGACTCCTCTTCTTGTAAATATCTCTCCTCTAAGAGTTCGGCCTCCTCTTTTTTTCCATAAAGCAAAGCATATTTTTTCTCTAATGCCAAGATCAACTGCGATTTTGAAAAAGGTTTCATTAGATCAGCCTGTTTATCATTGGCAATATAGAAGCAACGTTCATCTCCAACACAGACCTCATCACGGATAATAATGTCACACTTCTTTGCAGCACTGAGATATTTACTTAAAAAAAGTTCCAATGATCTCTGTAGCAATGGAGATTTACACTCAACGGCAATACGCATTTTCATCCTTTAAAATAATATTCAATTGAGTAACGCAGATCTGCATCAAGTTCTTCCAATGAAAGCATCCATAAAATATACGATCTCTCATTCATTACAATATCTTCAATATAACGACCTGCATATTTTCCAAATGGAAACTTTTCAAGCAATACACTTGAAAATGTAAGATCATACATTGCCTCAATAGAGGTCTCAACCTTAAGATACTCAAACAACAATTTTATCACTACTGCATTACTCAATGCATGATGTGCAATTAAAGCATCTTTAATTCCACACACTGATTTTAACCTATTTTCTTTCCGGTAGAGCTTTAATTCATAACGCAAAAACTCCAAAGTAAAAAGTTCACACTCTAAAATACGATGCTTGACAACTCTTTGTGTATCGATCACTTTTTGCTGCCATTTGCAACCGGATAAAGCGAGCTTGTCAAGTACAAATGCCATATTATGTACAACAAGTGTCACCTCTCTTTTACTCTGTTGCTGTAAAAATCGATACAATTTACTTTGAGAAAAAGAACTTTTTTTTGCAATCATCTCATTCGTAATATTATGGCGTGCAGATGCCTGTGCCGAGATTTTTTTTCCTTCATTAAAAAGCTCATGAAACGTTCTTATAAACTTTCCTTTTTCAAATACTATACAAGCAACACTACAGAGCTTCTCTTCTCCTTCGTTTCCTGTTGTCTGTAAGTCTAAAAAGATCAACACTTTACAATCCTTACTGCCTTACAACGACTTCCAAGTAAAATAAAAGAAAAAAATCCTGCTATGAGAATAAAACCATATAAAAGCCAAATACCAAACCAGTCAAAAAGAGAGTTAAAGGAAGTAAAGATCCATGTAAAAAGAAGTGAAAGAATCATAAAACTCCCTACTATCCATATTAAAAGCAGTAACCATTTTCGCCAAACTTTGACAAGATCACCATAGCCTAGAGGATCAATATATTCAGCTGAATTTTTACAGCTTTGAAGACGTAAGACATATGATCCGTAAGGATGATTGAAAATAAATTTAATGCTACGAAACAGTGCTATAAGCAGTGTAAAATTCAACATCACGGCAAACCAAAATTTCCAAATTGAAAAAAGTGCTGCTTTCACTGCCGGCTCAAGCGGTGGAAAGCCCTGTTTCATATAAAGAAAAAGTGTAATTAAAGAGGTGAAAAAGAGCGCGAGAAAAAATGTGCACAAAACAACTCGAAACACCCAGAAGATCCAAACAAACAGGTAGAATCTAAGCATCAGAGTGTGTAAATTTTCCTAACATGGCATGGTAGTGTTCAAGAGTAATAAAACTCTTTTCAAAACGGTAACGAATCACAAAAGCAACAACTTTCTCTTTAAGAGCCGGATCAACATTTTCAACTCTGCCAAAATAGGCTAACGAGATATTTTTACTCTTTACTTTTGCATTTTTATCATATGATATTGCTAAAATTTGTAAATATTTCCCCTCTTTAATAGCACCTAAGTTCTCTTCTTGCAAAGAGACTCCAGAAAGGTTGATTGCTTTAAAATCAAAAAGCGTATGAAAATCTTCTATTTTTTTATTAATACCTATCTCTTTATAGAGCTCTTTAAGTTGTGCCATATTCTCTTTTCTGGCAAGTTCATAAGATGAAATTTTATTTGTTAAATTTTTTAACCTGTCAAGCGCAGAGCTCATCTTGCATCCTCAATATTTTATTAACACGTAGTATATCAAATTTAAGATATAATAACGCAATTTTTTAGATAAAGAGAACTATGGACTACTTAAAGATCAAAGGCAAATCTGCCCTTAACGGAACAATAAAAATCTCCGGTGCAAAAAATGCATCTCTGCCGCTTATTGCGATGACTATCCTTGCAAAAAGCCCTCTTGTTATTCACAATCTGCCTGCAGTTGCAGATATTAAAACACTTTTAAAACTCCTGACAAATTTAGGAGCAAGCTGTGATTTTCAAAATGAGAGTGCTACTGTTGATACATCTTCAATTCATGAAACAAAAGCAACCTATGATATTGTTAAAACAATGCGTGCATCTATTTTGGTTTTAGGACCACTTCTTGCGCGTTTTGGACATTGTGAAGTCTCTTTACCAGGTGGTTGTGCTATTGGACAACGTCCTATTGATCTACACCTAAAAGCATTAGAACAGATGGGTGCCGTTATAGATATTAAAGCCGGCTATATTGAAGCCAGAGCACCACAAGGACTCAAAGGATGTGAAATTATCTTTGATAAGATCACCGTAACAGGAACGGCAAATATTGTTATGGCTGCGGCACTTGCAGAAGGTGAAACTACTATTATCAATGCCGCACGAGAACCTGAAGTAGTACAACTCTGCGAGGTACTCAATCGTAGTGGTGCAAAAATAGAAGGTATTGGAACAGCCGTATTAAAAATAGTAGGAACAAATCAAAAACTCTTAAATATCAAAGATTTTCATATTATTCCTGACCGTATTGAAGCAGGAACATATTTATGTGCCGGTGCTATCACAGGATCACAACTTACATTGACAAATGTAGAACCAGATCACCTTGGTGCAGTCATTGCGAAACTAGAAGAGATGGGATTTCAACTCTCAAGTGAAAATAATACTATCACGATCTATCCAAATACAGAGATTAAACCCGTTCGTATCGTAACACAGGAGTATCCTGCATTTCCTACTGATATGCAAGCACAATTTATGGCACTTGCAACACAGGCAGAAGGTGTCTCGATCATAGAAGAGAAACTCTTTGAAAACAGATTTATGCACGTAAGTGAACTCCAACGTATGGGTGCAGATATCTCACTCAATGGACATACGGCAACCATTAATGGAAAAAACAGACTCAGTGGTGCTGATGTGATGGCAACCGATCTGCGTGCATCAAGTGCTTTGGTACTTGCCGGATTAGTTGCAGAGGGAGAAACAAATGTACATAGAATTTACCATCTTGATCGTGGTTATGATGCACTTGAGAAGAAACTTAAAAATGTAGGGGCTTGGGTAGAGCGTTTACGTGAGGGGCTCTAATCCCCCTCAAAAATAATCATTTCATAAACACTTTTTTTTGTTACAAGTGATTTATCAGGTGCGACAGAACGCGCATTTTTCGCTACTTCAACTTCATGACGTAAATCTGCTATCTCACGCTCCATCTTATCAACATTCTCTTTGAGACGTAAAATAATATCAACACCTGCCAAATTAACTCCAAGTTCTCTTGTCAAACGTAAAATCAACTTAATTCTATCTATATCTCTTTGAGAGTAGAGACGGATACGTCCATTTGAGCGTGATGGTGTTATAAGATTTTCCCGCTCATATTGACGCAGTGTCTGCGGGTGAATATCAAGTATTTTAGAGACAATACTAATAAGATATACCGGTTCATCATAATGATGCATATTGACTCCTTTTTAGAGTGATTTTGGTAGTTTCTCTTTCATGAGTTCTACCAAATCTTTATCGAGATCTTCTACTTTTGGATTGACAATATTTGCTTTTAAGTAGAGATCACCGCGCTCTTTTGTTTTTCTATTCATAGCACCCATTCCTTTCACACGGAAACGTTGTCCATTTTTTGTATTTGCAGGAATTTTCAGCTTGATCTCTTTTTCAAGTGTTTGTACTGCAATTTTATCACCAAATAATGCAGCAAAAAGAGGTACATCAATTGTTTTAACTAAATTGTCTCCTTCTCTCTCATAATCAGGTGATGGTGCTACTGTAATTTTTAAGAAAAGATCACCGGCTCTACCATTTTGAGCATGTCCTTTTCCCCTTACACGTAACTTCTCGCCACTCTTGACACCTGCTGGGATCTTAATATCAAAACGATCACCATTTACAGAAACTGAGTGTGTTCCTCCTAAAATAGCAACATTAAACGGAATTGTAACTTTTGCTTCAATATCAAGATTTGGTTCTTGATGAAAACCACCTGTTGATCCGCCAAAGCCGCTAAATCCACCACTTGAGTATGATTGACGAGATCCGCCGCTAAAACCGCCAAATCCGCCACCACCGGAAAACATTTGACGAAGAATCTCATCGAGATCTACATTTGCACCTTGTGCACGTGAGAAGTCACGGAAATCCTGACCTCCAAACATTGTATCCCCATATTGATCATATTGTGCTTTTTTCTCTTTGTCACCAAGTATCTCATAAGCAGCATTAATCTCTTTAAATTTCTCTTCACAATCTGCCTCTTTACAGATATCTGGATGGTATTTTCTTGCTAATTTTCGATATGCTTTTTTGATCTCAGATTCGCTTGCGCTCTCTGAGACCTCTAATGTTTTATATAATGATTTTGCCATAGTTGTATCCTTACCAATAATTGTTTAATTTTTTATTAGTGGAATTATATCATAAGAGTTGAGTCAATGTCAATCAACTATGGTGCAGTTTATTTTGGAAAGAGAGAAGTAACGCACAAATGCGTTACTTCATATAATGTTTTAGTGTAAAAAGTGACGAACTTCTGAGAAATAGAGACTCATACCATGTTCATTGGCAGCAGCAATAACCTCATCATCACGAATCGATCCACCCGGCTCAATAACATTTTTAACACCTGCAGTAGCAGCGGCATCAATTGAATCACGGAATGGGAAGAATGCCTCAGATGCCAATGCAGAACCTGTTACATCAAGCCCCATCTCTTTAGCTTTTTTGAGCGCACATTGCGCAGCATCAACACGACTGGTCATACCCATACCGACAGCTACCATTGCTGCATCTTTTACATATACAACACAGTTAGATTTTGTAAGACTTGCTACTTTATAAGCAATCTCAAGATCTTTCATCTCCTCAGGAGTGGCAGATTTTTCACTGACAAGTTTTGCATTTTTTACTTCATCATCATTAACTTTATCTGCATCTTGAAAAACAAATCCACCGTCAATATGTTTAAAGTCTTTTTTATCATTTGCACGGATCAGTTTATCAGCACCCATTTCAAAGAGTTTAATACGTTTCTTCGCTGCAAAAACTTCTTGTGCTTCAGGTGTAATACGTCCTGCAATAATAACTTCTAAAAAGATCTCATTCATCTTCTCGGCCAACTCTTTAGTCACAATACCATTAACTGCAACAACTCCACCAAATGCAGAGATTGGATCACATTTGAGTGCTTCCGTATAAGCATCTAAAAGATTGTCACGAATTGCGAAGCCACAAGGGTTCCCGTGTTTTGTAATACAGACAGCATTATCATTCCCAAATGCAGTAGCAATTTTTACCGCACCACTTAAATCGTTCAGGTTATTAAAACTTGCCTCACCTTTGAGTGTTTTAAAGTTTTCAGAGTAGTGTTTGTCAAACTCATAAAGCGCACCTTTTTGGTGTGGATTTTCACCATAACGTGTATCCATAACTTTTTGACCCACAATAAACTGTTTTTCACCAAAGCCCTTGTTAAAACGCTCATTCATATAGTTTGCAATCATAGCATCATATGCAGCAGTATGTTCATACGCTTTGATCATATAACCACGTCTAAACTCTTTTGTATTTTTTTCATTTTCAATTGCATCAATAACTTCACTGTAATCACTCACATTTGTTACAATTAAAACGGCATCAAAATTCTTTGCAGCCGAACGAACCATCGTCGGTCCGCCAATATCAATATTTTCAATAATTTCATCAAAATCATCAGTACGTTCAATAGTCGCTTTAAACGGATAGAGATTTACACAAACAAGATCAATTGCTTCAACACCAAGCTCTTTTGCCTGATCCAGATGACTCTGCTTATCACGGCGATGCAAAATTCCACCATGAACATAAGGATTAAGCGTCTTTACACGTCCCTCAAAACACTCAGGAAATTTTGTCACTTCATCTATCTCAATAGCATCAACACCACTCTCTCGAAGAAGTTTAAATGTTCCACCTGTAGAGATGATCTCATAACCGTTTTTGACTAAAGATTTACAAAAATCTACAACACCTGTCTTATCACTCACACTAACTAGCGCTCTTTTTTTCATTTCAAGCCTTGAATTAAAATATTATCGCATTTTATCTAAAATGAGTTTAGAAGATGGTAAACTTAAAAAAACTCTTGAGGAGATATGATGAATAATATAGCAATTCTCTGCTCTGGCGGTGATGTTTCGGGTATGAATCCAGCGCTCAAACGCTTTGTAGAATACAGCATAGAGAAAAAACTCACACCCTACTTTATCTATGATGGCTATGAAGGGCTCATAAATGGTAAGATTAAAAAAGTCTCCTATGCAGATGTCGCAGGTATTATAACACGAGGAGGAACAATTATCGGAAGTGCCCGTAGCCAACGTTTTAAAGAGGCAAAGTATAGAAAACAGGCAAAAGAACAGCTCGAAAAATTTGCCATTGACAAACTTGTTGTACTTGGTGGTGACGGCTCTTTTAAGGGAATGGATATCTTTCATAAAGAGTATAATATAAGTTTTTGCGGTATTCCTGCAACAATCGACAATGACATTCATGCAACAGCATACTGCCTCGGTGTCGATACAGCCCTCAATGTCATTAAAAATGCCATTGACTCCATTCGCGATACCGCTTCCTCTTTTCGCCGTGCCTTTGTTATCGAAACAATGGGACGAGAATGCGGCTATCTGGCACTTGCCTCTTACCTTACTTCAGGAGCAGAGCTCTGTCTCATTCCCGAACTTCCCTATCAACTCAAAGATTTTGAAAAGAGTTTTCAAGAGCAGATCAAAGCAGGTCGAAGATACTTTATAGCCATTGCAGCTGAGGGGATCAAAGATGAGAGTACTACAATAGCAAAATGGTTTGAAGAACGCATTGGAATAGAATCACGTGTTAGCGTTTTAGGTTATATTCAAAGAGGTGGAAATCCAAGCGTCTATGATAGACTTATGGCATATAAATTTGTCACCTATGCTATTGATGCCTTACTTGACGAAAAAGAGAGCAGTGTTATTTGTTATGATAGACACGGCTTTGTATATGAGGATATAGATACTGTAGTCAAACCTTATCAACTTGACGAAAATATGCTTCAGTGCCTTAAAGAGAGTTATCAGAATGTATAAACTTAACTATTTTGTACCAAAAGAGGCAAAAGAGAAAACAAAACAAGCACTTTTTAAAATTGGTGTCGGAAAATTAAATAATTATGATTGCTGCGCTTTTGAGACCCTTGGAAGAGGAGAATTTCGTCCTCTTTGCACAGCGAAACCATATATTGGCATACAGGGAGAAGTGACATATGTCCAAGAGTATAAAATTGAGATGATCTGTTCCGATGAACTTATAAAAAAAGCGGTAGAAGTTTTAAAGAAAAACCACCCCTATGAAGAGGTGGCTTATGAGGTTATCAAACTAGAGGATCTCTAGAAGTCACCTTTTGCAGCACGTGCAGGAATTTCATCCATTGCAGTTTTTACTTTTCCTGCAAGTTGTGCCATTTCAGGAGGAAGTGGATATCCACCGTGAATTGCTAAAGTAAGATCCATAGTTATAAGGTATCTCTCACCATTTCCATACTCTACAAGCATAATTCTACACGGCATAAATCCACCAAAATAGCGTGAATAGTTTAAGAATTTTTTAGCAATGTAGAGACTACAAAGAGAGACATTCTCAACAAATTTCACTTCACCCGGTTTTGCATTAGGAATTGTAAACATTTTTGTATCCCCAACAACACGCATATTATACTCTTCGGCAAGCGCTTTAATAGATTCAATAACATCTTCATTGGAGACATCTTCTTGAATTTTATACTCTTTCATCATAGCACGTGCTGGATCACCATGTTCTACAACACTCGTAAACATCTCGTCGTATGCTTTCATTGCACCGTCATCTAATTTGTGTTGACCTGTAACTGCTGTCCAGCCCATATGCATTGTTGAACATCCATTTGCAAAAAATGCAAAACTGACTGCAAGCAAAACAGTAAATAAACTTTTTTTCATCGAACTTCCTTTATATCTAAATTCTGTGATATTATACTCTTATTAATATAAAATCAAATTGATTTTTTAAATTAGATTTTTATATAATTAAAATAAAAAAATATTATTTTTATTTTTATTTTAAAAATCACCTTTTGCCGCTCTAGCAGGGATTTCATCCATAGCTTTTTGAACTTTTGTAGCAAGTTTTAACATCTCTTTGTCAAGTGGAAAACCGCCGTGAATTGCTAAAGTAAGATCCATAGTAATCAAATAGCGTTTTCCATTACCATACTCTACCAACATAATTCTACACGGCATAAATCCACCGAAATATCGAGAGTGATTTAAGAATTTCTTGGCAATATAGAGGCTACATAATGAGACATTTTCAACAAACTTTACCTGATTTGGTTTTGCATCGGCAATTGTAAACATTTTTGTATCACCGACAACTCTCATATTGTACTCTTCAGCAAGGGCTTTAATCGATTCAACAACATCTTCATTTGAGACATCCTCTTCAATTGCATACTCTTTCATCATTGCTTTGGCAGGATCACCATCTTTTAAAACAGACTCAAACATACTCATAAAAGCAGGCATTGCTCCACTATCTAATTTCGATACACTTGAACCAAATTTAGCATATGCTCCAATCATAACAACAAGCATTATTGCACCAATTAGTGCTAATATATTTTTAATCACACGATATCCTTTGTTAATTTTACATAATTATACATTGAGAGTTATAAAAGGAAAGTTATTTTTTAGATTAGTTTTTCTTATGTGAGATATAAGATTTTTGAATTAAGTAGAGAGAAATAAAAATTATTCCTCTCTATTGGTTATTAGAGGTCTTGCTCAATTACACGTTTAAATGTATTGTAATAGTTATCTTGAAGCTCTTGCATAGACATAGAGACATTGTTAATTTTAATACTATCACCACCGACAACACCAATTTGCTCACAAGCAAGATCACCAAGCATCGCTTCAAAAGCTTCTACATTTTCTGGTTTAACAGAGATAATTGCACGGCTCATAGATTCAGCAAAAATATCTCTCTCATCGGATACACTCATACTTACATCACAACCAAGTCCACTTGTTGCCGCCATTTTTGCAAGTGCTATTGCCACACCACCACTTGAAGCATCTTTGGCACACTCTAAAAGATGTTTTTTATTTGCTTCAATAACAAGATCCCAAAGAGCAAGCTCTTTTGCATAGTTGATCTCAGGAAGATTACCCGCAACAACACCACAAATTTCTTTCATATATAAAGAACCACCAAATTCACTTTTACTCTCACCTACAAGATAGAGAAGATCACCCTCTGCTTGAAAATTAGACATGAGGACATTGTTTTGATCATCATTAACACCGACTGTTGCAATTGAAGGTGTAGGGAAAACGGAAACACCGTTTGTCTCATTGTAAAGAGAAACATTTCCACCAATGACAGGAGTAGTAAGTTCTGCACACGCCTCTTTGATCCCTAAACACCCCTCACCAAACTGCCACATTACTTCCGGATTTTCAGGATTACCATAGTTAAGACAATCTGTAATTGCAAGTGGACGTGCTCCACTCATAGCAACATTACGTCCAGACTCAATTACAGCAGCAGCTCCACCGCCTTTTGGATCGATGTAGCAGTAACGCACATTACAATCCGCACTCATAGCAAGCGCTTTGCCATTCTCTTTTACACGAATTACAGAAGCATCAAGCTCTCCGCCTTTTTTTACTGTATTTGTCTGTACCATAGAGTCATATTGAGTATATACCCACGATTTATCTACGACTTCCATAGATTTTGTAAGTTTTTCAAAGGCTTCCTGATTGTCAACTTTTGGAAAATCATTAATTGTTGTATCTTTAATAAGATCAAGATATTGTGGTCTTTTCATTGGACGATTAAGCTCAGGTGCCTCTTCACTCACTGGATCAACTGGAACTTCAGCAACTTTTTCACCATGCCAGAAGAGTTCCATATTCCCAGTATCTGTTACCTCACCGATAACCGCAGCATCAAGATCCCATTTTTCAAAGATCTTGATAATCTCTGCTTCACTCCCTTTTTTAGCACAAAGAAGCATACGCTCTTGAGACTCTGAAAGCATAAAGTCATATGGAGTCATATTCTCTTCACGAGCAGGAACTTTATCTAGGTGCATAATCATACCCGATCCTGAACGCCCTGCCATCTCAAAAGATGAAGAGGTAAGCCCTGCTGCACCCATATCTTGAATACCGACAACGTAGTCAGTTTTAAAGAGCTCTAAACACGCTTCAAGAAGTAGCTTTTCAGTAAAAGGATCACCAACCTGAACCGTAGGACGAAGTGATTTTGATTCTTCTGTAAAGCTGTCTGAACTCATTACAGCCCCACCAAGACCGTCACGACCTGTTTTTGCACCAACATATAAAACAGGATTGCCAATACCTTCTGCTTTTCCGTAAAAGATCTCATCACTCTTTGCAAGACCGAGTGTAAAAGCATTTACCAAAATATTACCATTGTAACACTCATCAAAACTTGTCTCACCACCAATGGTAGGAACACCCATACAGTTACCATATCCACCAATACCCTCTGTTACACCACGAACCAAGAAACGTTGATGTTTAGAGATATCATCTTTATTTAAAATATTACCAAAACGTAATGCGTTCAGATTTGCAACAGGACGTGCACCCATAGTAAAGACATCACGCATAATACCGCCAACACCCGTTGCTGCACCTTGATATGGTTCAATAAATGAAGGGTGATTGTGACTCTCCATTTTAAATACGGCTGCCATCCCATCACCAATATCAATTACACCGGCATTTTCACCCGGTCCCTGAATAACCCACGGTGCTGATGTAGGGAAACCTTTTAGATGAATCTTTGACGATTTATATGAACAGTGTTCAGACCACATTGCCGAGAAAATTCCAAGCTCAACGAGATTTGGTTCACGTCCTAAAATCTCTTTTATATGTTTGTAATCTTCTTGAGATAACTTATGATTTGCTAATTGTGTTTCTATATCTGGTAATTGTTGGCTCACGGTGGAATCCTAAAATTGGTTTTTAAAAAGGGATTATATCTAAATGTGGGTAAAAATTATTTTAAGGGTAGCTTTAATGAAAAGCATAATCGCTTTTTGTACGAATATTTCTCTTTAATGAGTAGATGTTTTTATACTCTATTGCTTCTATTTCATACTCTTTTTTTCCGTTTGGAAGTGTAATTATAAACTCATCACCGACACTTTTTGAGAGCATAGCACGTGCAAGCGGTGAATGTACTGATATGAGACCATTTTCAGGTTCACTCTCCAAAACACCGCATATTGTCAATTGAAGTTCTTCATCACTGTTTAGATCTACAAGCGTAACCGTACTGCCAAAAGAGACACGACTGTGATCATGCAAAGAGGGATCAATAACCTGCGCATTTTGGATCATTTTATTAAGATAAAAAAGACGTTTGTCTATAAAACGAAGCTTCTCTTTTGCTGCTTGATAATCGGCATTTTCACTACGATCGCCAAGAGCCGCAGCAACAAGCTTTTCCTGAGCCGTTTTTGGCTTTTCTATTTCTAAAAGATATTTAAACTCCTCAACAAGAGCATCATATCCTTCTATACTCATCGGCTCACGCACAAAAACCCCTAGCTCTCAAAACCTAAAATATAGTAGGTCTCTTTATTTTTAAGTTTTTCAATATTTACTTTATATTTTTCACTGAAGTGTTTGATCTTTTCATGTGCTTCTGCTGCCAACTCCTCTGTCGGAGCATCCACTTTTATTTTGAGATGATTTGTAGAGTTTGAGAGTGCGACATACGCATTATTTACCTTCAAGTGCTCATTCAAATCCAATATATGTTTTTCTATCTTTTCATACCCCGGAGTATTCGCCTGTATCGCTTGAAGTTGTTTTACCAAAGTTTCGTTTGGCACATATCCCAATTGCGTTAAAATCGCTTCTGCATCCATCTATATTTTCCTTTTTTTTATTGTTGAAAAAAATAATATCAGTTTTTTGTAAATATTCAGAATGTATTTATCTATAGATACTATAATTATGAACATAATACAGTGTTTAGACACAGAATTTATAACAAACAAGAGAGATAATTATGACTGAAGAGATACTCAAAAAGATAAAACAACTTCCACCGCTTCCAGAATCTGCGATGCAGATTGAGGCAGTTTACCAAGATCCGGACTCAACTTTTAACGATATGGTCAAAATTTTAGAGAAAGATCCTCTTTTAACTGCTGATATTTTAAAAGCTGCCAATTCACCGCTATATGGGTTTTCAAGAGAAATTAATGCAATTTCTCAAGCGGTTGGACTCTTTGGAATGGGTACGGTACGTGGTTTTGCGCTTGCTTCCATTGTAAAGAAAAGCTTTAAACTTGAACTTCACCCATACGGTATTAGCAATGAGATGTTTTCTGAACTCTCTAAAAAACAGCATGCGCTGATGACAGCTTGGTGTTTACGCAAGGAGAACAAACTTTTAGGTGTTCTCTCTCCTGCTGCTTTTCTTGTTGAAATAGGTAAAGTCCTTATTGCTCAACAGATAATAGCAGATGAAAAAGAAGAAGATTTTAAAAATGCTCTTGCAGAGCTTGATGATGTTGAAGCAGCAGAACGTACTATTGTTGGTGTTGACACACCTGAGGTAAGTGCTTCGATCTTTGCACAATGGAAATTTGAAGAGGGTCTTGTTGATGTTATTAGAAACTGTCAAAACCCAAACAATGCAGATAATGATGAAGATAGACGTGCTGCACAAATTTTAAATGTCGTTCGTATTGCCGTACCGATTAATGGTGTTGTTACAGAAGAGAGCGTAAACAAAGCAAAAGAACTTATTGAGAGTTATGCACTCGATATGCCAAGTTTCAACAAAGCAATAGAGGCTTTTTTATAAATTGCACGAATTAAAATCACTGCTCATTAAACTGACCCACGGTCTTGATCGCCAAGATATCTCCAAAGAAGACGAGCAACTCCTTATAGAGGAGTGGCTTGCAAAAAAATATCTCACTTTTAAAAATAATATTTACAAATTCAATTCAAAATACCGTGCAGGTGTTTTAGGACTTGTTCAAAAAGGAACTGCCTATCTTCATGTCATCGGTGAAAATGTCAAAGATCTCTATATTAATGAAATAGGAAAAGCTACAGAGGGTGATCTTATTATTGCCAAACGTTTACTTGGCAAGAGAGGTGCTCCAAGTGCAACTATAGTCGAAATTGTCGGCAGAGAAGAGAGCTATGGTGTTGCTTACATTATAGAGAAATATGGACATAAATCACTTGTCGATATAAAAACAGGCTATCCTGTCGGAGCAGAACTCACTGCAGAAGAGTTAGAAAAGTATAAACTCAATGATGTTTTTAAAGTCGATCATCAAGAGCATAGAGTTATGGAATATCTTGGTTCAATGGATGATCCAAAAGTAGATGAAAAAATCGTTTTGGCACAATACAACAAACATGATGCATTTGATGAAGAGGTACTCAAAATTGCCCGCTCTTTTGCTCCCGTTGATGCAAAACGCTATCCAAACAGACGAGATCTTCGAGATCTTCCATTTTGTACGATTGATCCCGTAACGGCAAAAGATTTTGATGACTCTATTTATTGGGATGATGCAAACAGCAAACTCTATGTTGCCATTGCAGACGTCAGTGAATATGTCAAACCTTTTGGTGCACTTGACAATGAAGCAATGCAGAGAGGTTTTTCGATCTATCTCCCACACAGATCTATTCCTATGTTACCACGAGAGTTAAGTGAAACACTCTGCTCACTCCAGCCCCATATTGACCGGCTCGCTTATGTTTTTGAGATCACACTCGATCAAGAGTCCCTTGAAGTTGTCAAGTCTGATGTTTATGAAGCAATTATGCACTCAGATCGACGTTTTAACTATGAAGAGATCGATGATTTTTTTGAAGGAAACCTCAAAGCAAAGAATAGTGAAGAGGAACAAATTTTTACATCACTCAAAAAGCTTCGCACTATTACAGACAGACTCAAAGCAAAACGCTTGCAACACGGTTTTGACTTTCACTCTGTTGAGATCTCTATGGAGCTTGATGAAAATACAAACCTCATTGCAACAAAAGAGTCTCAAGAGACACCTTCGCATGCACTTATTGAAGATTGTATGCTCCTTGCCAACAAAGAGGCTGCCAAAATGTACGATCGGGGTCTTTTCAGGATTCATGAACCACCAAGCCAAAGCAAACTTCAAACACTCTATCAGGAACTCTCTGCGATCGGTATGAATATAGAGATCAAAAAGAGTATCAAAGAGACTATAGAAGCCATTCAAAAACAGGCAAAAGAGATGGGAATAGAGAGTGAAGTCGATACGTTGATCATCCGATCGCAAATGCAGGCACGCTATGCACCGCTTAATTCAGGACACTTTGGACTAGGATTTGAGGAGTACACACACTTCACCTCACCTATTCGACGATATTCAGACTTAATTGTTCATAGACTGATCAAAGCGATCAAAAAAGATGATAAAAAAGAGGGTGAATATATTTTAAGAAATATAGAGACACTCTCTATGATGATCAGTGAAAAAGAGCGTGAAGCAAGCACTATTGAAGCGGACTACAAAGCCCGAAAATATGCCCGTTGGGCTCAAGCACATTTAGGGCAAGAGTTTAAAGCCCGTATTGTCGGGACAGATCCGGAGATCAAAGCAGATCTACACGATACTATTATTGGTGCACGACTCAACATTACAACAGCAGCAGACGTTGTCCTTTTTGAAAATGTCATTGTGCGTATTGATAAAGTTGATATTCCCCGCGCTCGTATCTATGCAGCCGTAATAGGAAAAGCAGACAATGTATAAAAACGAGTTTGACAACCTTATTCGTAACAAAAAACTTTCAAACTCTTTTGTCTTTTTTGGTGAGAGTGCTTTTCTTATAGATATGTACACCAAAATATTAACAAATATTGAAGATGCCAATATTATAAGTTACTATCATGATGAGTATGATTTCAACTCTGCAAAAGCACACCTCTCTCAGGGTTCACTCTTTGGTGATCGCAATATTCTCATCATAAAAAGTGAAAAGAAGATCCCAAAAAAAGAGCTTGATATTCTCTGCGACTTAGCAGCAAAAAACAGTGAAAACATCTTTGTATATGCATACTATGGCAGTGACCACAAAAGCTACAACAATGCAAAAAGTTTTGCAAAAACAAAAACAATGAGTGTTCGTTTCTTTCATCCAAAAGAGTATGAAGCACAAAATATTTTACTACAGATTGCAGAGCAAAAAGGTATTAAAATAGATAAATATACCCTCTCCCATCTTTTAAAAATAGATAATGGTGATATTGCACTTGCAGCGAATGAACTTGATAAATTTCGTATTTTTGACAGAGAGATCACAACAAAAGATATTGATTCCCTTGTTTACGGACTTGCAGAGATCAATCTTGATGATTTCATTACAACTATCTTGCAAAAAAAAGATTTTAAAAATGATCTGAAAAATATTTTAGAACATGGTGAAGATGAAATTCGTATTATAACAACCTTAACAGCATACCTTACTCAACTCTATATGTTTAATATCTACATCCGTATCAACGGAGCTCCAAATGCCTTGGAGATTCTTGGCTACCCTGCTCCAAAATTTGTCGTTGAAAAAAAAGCGGCCGTTGCCATTAAAATAAAACCGCAGATCTACTACAAAATGCACCAACTTCTTCTAAAAAGTGAGCTTGAAATGAAAAGTGCACATATCGACAAAAGCGCTATTCTCTTTTCAACACTTATAAAACTGCAAAAAATAATTTAATTATCATTTTTTAAATATTTTTTGTGTATAATTCGCGTATGAATAATTTTACCGAAAGTTTACGAGCACACCATTTAAAAGCAACACCTCAACGTTTGGAGATAGCCAATACTCTCTATAAACGCGGGCATGTAAGCATAGAAGATCTCTACGAGACAATGCTTGCAAAATTCACATCTATTTCCCTTGCTACAATTTATAAAAACATAAATATTATGGTAGAGAATGCTTTCATTCAGGAAGTTAAAATTCCTAATCAAAAATCTGTCTATGAACTTGCAAAGGAGACGCATTCACACCTTGTTTGTCAAAAATGCGGTTCTGTAGAAGATGTAACCCTTGATCTTAGCGTCATCAGCGACATTGCCTCCAAAAAAACAGCATTTCAAATATCAAAAGCAGACCTTGTTTTCTCCGGTTTGTGTAAAAAGTGTCAATAACTCTTCAATCTATCCTCAGCACTCTTAGTGTATAATCGCGCATTAATTTACTCCTAAAAGGAAATACCGATGCGTGGTTATAAGATTTTTGCCGGAAGTGCAAGTGTTGATTTTGCAAACGAAGTTTGTTCTATTTTAGATGTTCCTTTAGCAAAAGCTGATATTAAAAAATTTAGTGACGGAGAGATCTCTGTTCAAATTGCCGAAAGTGTTCGTGGGCGTGATGTTTTTATTGTCCAGTCAACAGGAGCACCATCTAACGACAATCTTATGGAGCTTCTTATTATGACAGATGCTCTAAGACGTTCTTCTGCAAAAAGTATTACTGCTGTAGTTCCATACTATGGTTATGCAAGACAAGACAGAAAAGCAGCTCCTCGTGTTCCTATTACTGCCAAACTTGTTGCAGATATGTTTCAAACAGCAGGCATTGATCGTGTTGTTACTATTGATCTCCATGCCGGACAAATTCAAGGTTTCTTTGATATTCCCGTAGATAATCTTTATGGCTCCGTAACTTTTGAACAATACATTAAAAGCAAAAATCTTGCAAACCCAATTATCGCATCTCCTGATATTGGTGGTGTTGCTCGTGCACGTTACTTTGCAAAAAGAATGGGACTTGATATGGTTATTGTTGACAAGCGCCGTGAAAAAGCAAATGAGAGTGAAGTAATGAATATCATTGGAAACGTTGAAGGCAAAGATGTCATTATGATCGATGATATGGTCGATACTGCCGGTACTATGGTAAAAGCGGCAACTGCCCTTAAAAACAAAGGTGCAACTTCAGTTATGGCATGTGCAACACACGGTGTTCTGAGTGGAAAAGCCTATGAAAACCTCGATAACGGAGAACTTGATGAGCTTATTATCACTAATACACTCGACGCTAAAGAGCATAAAAAAGTAAAAGTGCTCACAGTAGCACCACTCTTTGCAGAGGTAATCCGCAGAGTTTATCATAACGAGAGTGTTAATTCACTTTTCGCATAACCAGAGGAAAACATTGAAAAATATTAGAAACTTCTCAATCATTGCCCATATTGATCATGGAAAATCAACGCTCGCCGATCGTATTATTCAAGAGTGTGGCGCTGTGAGTGAGCGTGAGATGAGTACGCAGATGATGGATACGATGGATATCGAACAAGAGCGTGGTATCACCATCAAAGCACAATCGGTTAGACTTGATTATGTAAAAGATGGGGAACACTACATTTTGAACCTTATCGACACTCCGGGTCACGTAGATTTTTCATACGAAGTAAGTAAATCACTCGCTTCATCTGACGGTGCACTCCTCATTGTTGATGCTGCGCAGGGTGTTGAAGCACAGACTATTGCCAATGTCTATTTGGCACTTGATAATGACTTGGAACTTATTCCCGTCATTAATAAAATAGATCTGCCTGCTGCTGATCCAGACAGAGTTGCGGAGGAGATAGAGACTTCCATAGGCATAGATGCAACCGATGCCGTACTTGTAAGTGCAAAAACAGGTATAGGGATCCGTGAGCTTATTGATGCCATTGTAGAGAGAGTTCCAGCACCGCAAGGAAATCCTGATGCTCCGACAAAAGCCATCATTTATGACTCATGGTTTGATCAGTACCTTGGAGCACTTGCACTTGTCCGTGTTTTTGACGGTGAGATCAAGAAAAACCAAACTATCAAACTTATGAGTAACGGCGAAGAGCATCAGGTTTTGGATCTGATGTATCCGCACCCTATCAAAAAGATAAAAACTCCTGCCATTAAAAGCGGTGAGATCGGGATCGTTGTTTTAGGTCTTAAAGAGGTAAGCGTTGTGAGTGTTGGTGATACCATCACAGATGCAAAAGAGCCATGTGCTGAGCCTGTAGGCGAGTACGAACCGGCAAAACCGTTTGTATTTGCAGGGCTTTACCCGATAGATACCGACAAGTTTGAAGATCTGCGTGACGCGCTTGACAAACTCAAACTCAATGACTCTGCACTCTCGTATGAACCTGAGACCTCTATAGCTTTGGGCTTTGGTTTTCGTGTCGGTTTTCTTGGAATGCTGCATATGGAAGTTGTCAAAGAGCGTTTAGAGCGTGAGTTTGGACTTGACTTAATTGCTACTGCACCTTCGGTTGTTTACCATGTCTATTTGACAGACGGTACAAAAGTTGAAGTACAAAACCCGAGTGAACTGCCTGAAGTTCAAAAGATAGATCACATCGAAGAGCCGTATGTAAAAGCAACGGTTATTACACCAAGTGAGTTCTTAGGAAACATTATGAACCTGCTTGTCTCAAAACGCGGTATTCAAAACAAGATGACCTACCTTAATGAAGAGCGTGTTATGCTTGAGTATGAGATCCCTATGAATGAGATCGTTGTTGATTTTTACGACAAACTCAAGTCAATCTCAAAAGGGTATGCTTCATTTGACTATGAACCGAGTGAATTTAAACAGGGTGATCTGGTTAAACTTGATGTAAAAGTTGCCGGAGAGGTTGTGGATGCACTCAGTATCATCGTACCACGTACTTCAGCCGTAAGTCGTGGACGTGCTCTTGTAAAAAACATGAAAGAGATCATTCCTCGTCAGCTCTTTGAAGTTGCTGTTCAGGCATCTTTAGGAAACCAGGTCATTGCCCGTGAGACTGTAAAATCTATGGGCAAAAACGTAACTGCAAAATGTTACGGCGGTGATATCACCCGTAAACGTAAACTTTTAGAGAAACAAAAAGCGGGTAAAAAACGTATGAAAGCCATCGGAAAGGTTCAACTTCCACAAGAGGCTTTTATGTCTGTTTTAAAAATGGACTAAAAGGCTCTCTTTTGAAATGTCTGTTGTGTGAGAACTATACTCTTACGCAACACATTTGTAAAACATGTCAAAAAAGATTTCTGCAACCAGAACTTTTTCGACGCCCTCTTACAGATAGGATCGATGTACTCTCTTTCTATCGTTATGATGAACTGCAACCACTTATTTTAACAAAACATACAGAACTTGGATTTCACCTCTATAAACTTTTAGCCAAACTCTCTTTTGAAAAATTTGCACAAAAATTTTTATGGGAAAACAGTGTTGCTTCCATTGCTATTGATGATAATCCGAATAAAAGTGGGTATGCCCATACTGCGATTCTTAACCGAGCACTTAAAAGTAAAACTATTCATCCACTCTATAATAAACTCCGCGCAAGAAATTCAGTCTCCTACTCCACAAAATCAAAAATATACAGAGAAGCTCATCCTCGAAACTTTAAATTTAATAATTTTAAACAAAAAGATGTTGTTTTAGTTGATGATATTGTCACAACCGGAACAACCCTAAAAGAGGCAATATGCACCTTAGAGAAGCATAACAAGGATGTTCTTTTTTGTTTAACACTTTGTGATGTTAGTATTTAAAGAGAAATATTAAGATAATTTTGTTATAATTCTTAATATATTTGATTAAATATAATCATTTAAAAAAAAGGAATTTTCTATGAAAATAGCTGTAGCAGGTACAGGCTATGTAGGACTCTCAAACTCCCTTCTACTCGCACAAAACAATGAAGTCGTTGCACTTGATATTATACCGGAGAAAGTAGCAATGCTCCAAAAAAGGATCTCCCCTATCGAAGATAAAGAGATAGAAGAGTATTTGCAACGTGATGATATCAACTTTAGAGCAACGCTTGACAAAGAAGAGGCGTATAAAGATGCAGAGTATATTATTATAGCGACCCCTACAGATTATGATCCACAGACAAACTACTTTAATACCAAAAGTATAGAGTATGTTATAGCAGATGTCCTCAGCATCAACCCAAAAGCTACAATGGTGATCAAGTCAACCGTACCTGTAGGCTATACAAAAAGTGTAAGTGAAAAGTTCAATACAAACAACATCATCTTCTCTCCTGAGTTCTTGCGTGAGGGAAAAGCTCTCTATGACAATCTCTACCCAAGCCGTATTATTGTCGGAGAGAAGAGCAAGCGCGCAGAGAAATTTGCGAACCTTCTTGCAGAGGGTGCAAAAAAAGACCCAATAGATATACTGCTGATCAGTTCAACAGAGGCAGAAGCGGTCAAACTCTTTTCAAATACTTACCTTGCTATGCGGGTTGCTTACTTTAACGAGCTTGACTCTTATGCTCAGGCACACGGACTCAACACAAAAGAGATCATAGAGGGCGTAGGGCTTGATCCTCGTATAGGTACGCACTATAACAATCCAAGTTTTGGATATGGAGGCTACTGTCTTCCAAAAGATACCAAACAACTCCGTGCAAACTATAAAGATGTTCCATGTAACCTTATCAGTGCTATAGTTGAAGCAAACTCTACTCGAAAAGATTTTATAGCACAAAGTATCATTGACAGACTTGGCAGCGATGTTTCCAAACATGTTGACAAAACAGTAGGAATCTACCGACTTACTATGAAAAGCGGTAGTGACAACTTTAGAAGTTCTGCCATACAGGGGATCATGAAGCGTCTCAAAGCAAAAGGAATAGAGGTTGTCATCTATGAACCGGTACTCAAAGAGGATGTCTTTTTTAACTCAAAAGTCATTAAAGATCTCGATGAGTTTAAAAAACTCAGCGATGTTATAGTCACAAACAGACTTGAAGAAGATATTGAAGATGTAAAAGAGAAAGTCTTTACACGTGATATTTTTCGTAGTGATAGTTAAAACTTAAATATAAGGAAAAATATGCAAGAAAATAAAAAGGTAGCTTTAATTACAGGAATAACAGGCCAAGATGGTAGTTATTTAGCAGAATTTTTACTAAAAAAAGGCTATATTGTTCATGGTATAAAACGTCGTTCATCACTTTTTAATACAGACCGTATTGATCATCTTTATCAAGATCCACATGTTGAAAACAGAAACTTTATTCTTCATTATGGAGAGATGACTGACTCTATGAACCTCACACGTATTATCCAAGAAGTACAACCAGATGAAATCTATAACTTAGCTGCTATGAGTCATGTAGCAGTTAGCTTTGAAACACCTGAATATGTTGCCAATGCAGATGGAACAGGAACACTTAGAATCTTAGAAGCTGTAAAACTTTTAGGACTCTCTGAAAAAACAAGAATCTATCAAGCATCTACCTCAGAACTTTATGGAAAAGTACAAGAGACTCCTCAAAGTGAAACAACACCTTTTTACCCAAGAAGCCCTTATGCTGTTGCAAAAATGTATGCTTACTGGATAACAGTAAACTACCGTGAAGCATATGGAATGTTCGCATGTAATGGAATTCTCTTTAATCATGAATCACCAGTACGTGGTGAAACTTTTGTTACAAGAAAGATTACTCGTGCAGCAAGTAAAATAGCACTTGGCCTTCAAGATAAACTCTATCTTGGTAACCTTGATGCTAAACGTGATTGGGGTCATGCAAAAGATTATGTAAAAATGATGTGGTTGATTCTTCAAGCTGATGAACCAGAAGATTGGGTTATCGCTACAGGACAGACAACTGCAGTACGTGACTTTGTAGATATGGCATTTAAATTTGCTGGAATTACATTAGAATTTAAAGGTGAAGGTGTTGATGAAAAAGGGGTTATTGCTTCTATAGATCAAGAGAGACTTAAAGAACTTGGTATCGATAACAAAAACTTAAAAGTTGGAGATGAAGTAGTAGCTGTAGATCCTAAGTATTTTAGACCAACTGAAGTTGATTTACTCCTTGGAGATCCAACAAAAGCAGAAGAAAAACTAGGGTGGAAACGTGAATATCAACTAAAAGAGTTAGTAGATGATATGATGGCATCAGACCTGAAACTCATGACAAAAGATCAGTATCTTAAAGATGGTGGTTATACTAT
>Ga0256828_1000363_pt1 | contig 31103 bp, 24 predicted proteins | sample CV88metaG_FD_185993 | JGI IMG/M metagenome (GOLD analysis project Ga0256828, IMG submission 185993) | Hydrothermal vent microbial communities from East Pacific Rise, Pacific Ocean - CV88 | ecosystem: Environmental > Aquatic > Marine > Hydrothermal vents | place: Pacific Ocean: East Pacific Rise...
AAATGATACATGAACTGGCACAACAACTGGTTGACTTGATATTTGACTGGGGGTATTTGGGTATTTTTATCATGATGGCGATAGAGTCGAGTTTTATTCCTTTTCCTTCTGAGATCGTACTCGTTCCTGCGGGATATTTGGCGAGTAAGGGCGATATGGGTATCTTACCTATTATGGCTGCAGCTCTAGGAGGCTCTTTGGTCGGCTCTTTTGTAAATTACTTTTTGGCATTTACCTTGGGAAGAAAATTTTTACTAAGATACGGCAAATACTTTTTTATTCAAGAAGAGACACTCTTAAAGATGGAGAGTTATTTTAAAAACCATGGACATATCTCTACTTTTACAGGTCGCCTTATTCCGGGTGTGAGACAACTTATCTCCATTCCTGCAGGTTTGGCAAAAATGAATCTTGCAGAATTTTCATTTTTCACTGCTTTGGGTGCAGGTATCTGGGCACTTATCTTAACACTTTTAGGGTATTTTTTAGGTGAGAACGAGGCATTGATAAAACAATACTTAAAAGAAATTACAGTTATTGTTATTGCTTTGTTATTTATAATGGGAGCGTTATACTACCGTCATCATAAAAAAAAGGCTTAGTAGATGGACTATATGTTCGCAGCAGGATTTTTGGGATCACGTGCTCCGTTTTTTATGGACTTTGTTACCTTAATAGTAGCAGTGTTGCCGATACTTGTCTATTTTTCAATTTTGTTTGCAAAGAAAAAGTTATATAAATTACACGCACTAACGCAAAATACCATATTCATATTTTCTGTTATAGTTGTAGGTTATTTTGAATATGGTGTTCGTGTAGGTGGTGGATTTGATGCATTTATGCGTGATAGCGGAGTCTCTGCCACTTATGCTTCAATTATTCTAGCAGTGCATATATTTATCTCAGTTATCACACTTGGCTATTGGGCTACTACGATCATAAAAGCAAATTATCAATTTGCAAAAGGTCTGATACCTGGCAGAAGATCAAATGCACATAAACTCTTGGCGATTAAGACCTTTTTAGGGATCGTCTTTACCTCTTTTAGCGGTATTTGGGTTTATCTGCTATTATTTGTCTATTAAATTAAAAAAAACAAAGGAGTTACATGTTAGAAATAGGTCAAAAAGCACCGGATTTTTGTCTTCCCAATCAAGATGATGTTGAGATGTGTTTGCGTGATTTAAAAGGAAAGTGGATAGTATTATATTTTTACCCTCGTGACAATACACCTGGTTGTACAACCGAAGCGTGTGAGTTTACAGAAGCTGCACCTGACTTTTCTTCACTTGATGCAGTTATTTTGGGTGTAAGTGCAGACTCCACGAAAAAACACCGTAATTTTATAGAGAAGAAAAATCTCGGCATAACACTTTTGAGCGATGAAAGTACTGAGATGATGCAACAGTACGGTGTATGGCAATTAAAGAAAAACTATGGAAAAGAGTATATGGGAATTGTACGTTCAACTTTTATCATAGACCCAGAGGGAATCATCCGTGCAAAATGGGAAAAAGTTCGTGTCAAAGGTCATGTTGAAGCTGTAAAAGAGAAGCTTCAAGAACTTCAAGCCTAACTACGGTTAGACTTGTCGATTAATATCTGTATCTTAGATAAAAACGGATATCTTGTGCAGTATCTGCGACACTACTTCCATATCCTTTTGCAATAGCCTGTTCCATAGAGAGCGGCTCTCCTGTCGTATCTCCAAAAAATCCATTACTTCCTGAAAATGCATAATCAATATATGTATAACGTACTTGCATTGATAGAACATCATCAATTAGAGGTTCTGTAAAGTAAGCTTCATATGCATCACCACGAACTGCGAGCTTTGAACCTATGTTTGTATCTTCGCCATAGGTCATACTTCTCCAAAACTTACTTCCGTGGTTGTATTCAACACCCCATCTTCCCTCTTCTGAGACAAGTGATGGAATCTGTAGACCAGTCCAGTAAGAGTAACCTGTTTTTGGCTCTAGTCTTCCAAGCATACCACCGCCGTTCTTGCTTGGGTCAGTGATACTCACGGCACCACTCACAAAGAAAACTGTATCATCTAAAAAGTCACTTATACCGTCTCCGATACCATTTGCAATAATATTTGCCGTTGCAGAGTGCAACCCTCCTACTGTCTTAAACCCTTGAGAAGGATCAGTGGCATTTACTGCATCCATAAGGTTGTTCGCATAGTAGTATTGTGTATTGAGTGAATATTGCCCATCATCATATGGTACAAAGATCAAACCTGCCAGATCGATATTAGGTGCAGTCGTGTCATCTGTAGCATATGGAGTTGAACTGATTCTCGGTTTTGCATTGCTCATACCGCGTCCTGCACAAAATTTTACGTACATTCCATTAATGCCAGTTAGGTTTTCCAATACAAATTTTGAACTAAGACCGTCAAATTCTACATTGATGGTATGCCCCATTGGAGATGAAGGATTGTCATCATCTCTCAGGTTTACCAAGTGTCCATTTGTTGAAGGTCTACGACCGATACTAAATGTCCATGGAATATCAGTCGTTAAGAAAGTGTCGTTTTTATATAAAAAATATGCAGAACGTACTCGCACAGTGTCATCATATGCATTTTCATTAGCTATCCAATCAAATGTTTCATATGCTCCATTCCCTGTACCGCTTCTAGCACCAAAGGCTTTATTATAAGCTAGTTGACCAGAAAAACTCAGATGCTTTGTTGCAGCCCAGTTCATATTGATCCAGAGTCTATTTGTCATAAAAGCATCATTGTTGGCTGTTGAGCCATCTGCCATTTTGTATTGGATATTATCAACAGCGAAACGATAATCAACATTAAATTTAAGATGATTGCCGTTTGTAGCTTTGTTTAGGTCGGTCAGTGTTTCCTCAATATCGGAGAGTCTTTCATCTACGCTCTCTTCTTCATCATCCTCTTCAGACTCAGTTGCCTCTGATTTTGCTTTAAGTGCATCTTCTTTGAGCTGCGTTTGTTCTGCTTTTAAACCACTGAGTTCGTGCTGCAGTTTTTTCATTTCAAGTTCCATGGTCTGAAATTTTGAATACATTGTCTCTGCGTTTAGATTGCTGCTAAGTAGTACTGCTGTTGCTAAAGAGAGGAGGAGAGGCTTGTTCATAGTGACCCTTTTATTTTATTGTTTTGATACTATACATTATATAGTATAAATATAATTTTAAACTATATTATACTCTGTCTGAAATTTAGAAATAGTATTACTGAAAGCTAAGGTTAAAGGTTTATTTAGTATAATTCGCGGATTTTTCTTTTGTATATATGCAAAGAAAATATTAACAGATTATGTCAAAAAGTTAGTGCAACCCTCTTTTTAGAGGACAATTGTCCGACATTCTCGAAGCCAACTAACGAAATTTCTGGCTGAAAAAGCCTTTAAGGATACCCTATGGTAACTATGAAAGACCTCTTAGAATGTGGTGTACACTTCGGACACCAAACTCGTCGTTGGAACCCAAAAATGAAAAAATACATCTTTGGTGTTCGTAAAAATATCTATATTATTGATTTACAAAAAACTCTTCGTTACTTCCGTAACACTTACCAAATCGTTGTAGATGCTGCAGCTGAAGGTAAAACAGTTTTATTTGTTGGTACTAAAAAACAAGCTCGTAACTCAGTTCGTGAAGCTGCAATCGCTTGTGGTATGCCATATGTAGATAACAGATGGTTAGGTGGTATGCTTACTAACTTCCCAACTATTCAAAAATCTATCCGTAAATTAGATGTTATTTCTGAAATGCAAGAAAATGGTCAAATCGATCTTTTAACTAAAAAAGAAGCTTTAATGCTTTCTCGTCAAAAAGCAAAACTTGAGCAATATTTCGGTGGTATCCGTGATATGAAAAAACTTCCAGATATGCTTTTTGTTGTTGATGCAGTAAAAGAGCACATCGCTGTTTTAGAAGCTAGATGTCTTAACATTCCTATTGTTGCGCCATTAGATACTAACTGTGATCCAGACCTTATCACTTACCCAATCCCTGGTAATGATGATGCTATCCGTTCTATTCAACTTTTCTGTCGTGAAATGACAGCAGCGATCAATGAAGGTAAAGCTCTTAGAGATGCACCTGCACAAGAAGAACAAACTGAAGAAGCTGCAGAAACTGAAACAGCAACTGAAGAAACAGTAGCACCAGAAGCTACAAAGGAAGCGTAGTCATGGCAGCAGTAACAGCAGCAATGGTAAAAGAGTTGCGTAGCGCAACTGATGCACCGATGATGGATTGTAAAAAAGTTCTTGTTGAAGCTGATGGAGACATGGAAAAAGCAGCTGAGCTTTTAAAAGAGCGCGGTATTGCTAAAGCAGCGAAAAAAGCAGATAGAGTTGCAGCAGAAGGTCTTGTAGGTCTTAAAATTGCTGATGACTTCTCTAAAGCTACAGTAGTAGAGATCAACTCTGAAACTGACTTCGTTTCTAAAAATGAAGGTTTCCAAGACTTAGTTCTTAAAACTACTGAAGAAGTATTTAAAACAAATCCAAGTGATGTATCTGAAGTAATGGCAAGTGAGTTTGGTGCTTACTTTACTGAAACAGTTGCAAAAATCGGTGAGAAGATCGAACTTCGTCGTTTTGGTACTTTAGAAGCAGAAGATGACACAGTTGCTATGAACGGATATATCCACTCAAACGGACGTATCGCTGTTATCGTAAAAGCAAAATGTGACAGTGCAAAAACAGCTGAAGGTATCAAAGATACTCTAAAACAAGTTGCTATGCATGCATCAGCTATGAAACCAACAACTTTATCATATAAAGATTTCGATCCTAAATATGTAGAGAGTGAAACACAAGGTAGAATCGAAGCTATCAAAAAAGAGAATGAAGAGCTAGCTCGTCTTAAAAAACCTCTTAAAAATGTTCCTCAATATGTATCTATGATGCAACTTACTGATGAAGTAATGAAACAAGCTGAAGAGAATATCAAAGCAGCTTTAAAAGAACAAAACAAACCTGAGAAGATCTGGGACAAAATCATTCCTGGTCAATTAGCTCGTTTTATTGATGACAATACTACACTTGACAAAGAGCAAGCTCTTTTAGATCAAAGTTATGTATTAGATGACAAAAAAACTGTAGCACAGGCTGTTGAAGATGCTGCTAAAGCACTTGGCGGTACTGCTGAGATAGTTGATTTTATTCGCCTTGAAGTTGGTGAAGGAATCGAGAAAAAAGAAGATGATTTCGCAGCAGAAGTTGCAGCGCAAATGAGCTAAGCCTTTAGGCTTAACTCATCTTCTAGTCTATTCCTCCTTTCAATTTAACCCATACAAATAAAACTTCTTAACCCTCTTTAAAATCTTTATCATATATATTCGATATAATCCTATTATGAATCTTTTATCTGCACAAAACTTATCACACTCTTTTGAGTATCAACTTTTTTCCAATGTTTCTTTAGATCTTTATAAAGGTGAATCTATTGCTATTATTGGGATGAGTGGAAGTGGAAAATCAACACTTCTTCACCTTCTCTCAACTCTTTTACAACCAAACGAAGGAAGTGTAAAGATCTTGGGTAAAGAGACACAAAATATGAAGAAAAAAGAGTTGGCTCTCCTAAAAAGAGATAAGCTTGGATTGGTATTTCAGTCGCATTATCTGTTCAAAGGGTTTAGTGCCTATGAAAATCTTGAAGTATCTGAAATCCTTTCAAATAAAAAGATAGACGAAAAACTACTTGAAAAACTAGATATACGACAGTGTATACATCAAAAAGTCACAGAGCTTTCAGGTGGACAGCAGCAAAGAGTATCTATCGCACGAGTATTGACAAAGCAGCCTACTATTATTTTTGCGGATGAACCAACAGGGAATTTAGACTCGCAAACTGCAGGGGAGGTCATGGAACTTTTCTTTGACTATTGTAGTAATAACGAAGCTGGAATGGTTTTGGTAACGCATGATAATCATTTGGCAAATATGTGTGACAAGGTATTTAGACTAGAAGATAAACAGCTTAAACGAATAAAATAGGATTTAAAGTGGAGTTTGCAAAGATATTTAACGAAACATATATGGTCGGTTTCTTACTGCTCTTTTTTCGTTTTGCTGCACTTTTTATTGCTGTTCCTATCTTTGATCATAAAAATATTCCAATGAACATTAAAGCAGTTATTGCTTTTTTCTTTACAGTGTTTTTTTACTCTACCATGCCTCCACCACAAATATCAATGGATATTCCGACAATAGTGGTCGCGATTTTGGGAGAGTTTATTTTAGGTCTTTCAGTGGGAATTGTACTGCAGTTGGCTTATAACGTAATTACTTTTGCGGGTGGACAGATCTCCTATATGATGGGTTTTTCACTTGCTAGTGCGATAGATCCTCAAACCGGTGTCTCTATGCCTATCGTCTCTCAGTTCTTATCACTGCTTGCTCTAATGGTGTTGTTCGCGTTGAATCTTCACCATTGGATCCTTCTGTTCGTTGCCCGTACTTTAGAGACTGTACCTTTGGGTGGCTTTATGGTTGGTAAGAACTTTTTCCATTATATTATGCATGCAACATCAAATATGTTCTTAGTTGGTTTTATGATAGCATTCCCTATTATAGCGCTTTCATGGCTTGCAGATGTAATCTTTGGTATGTTGATGAAAACTATGCCACAGTTTAACTTACTTGTTATCGGATTTCCAATTAAGATCATGGTTGCCTTCGCTGTTTTAATAGCGACGCTGACAGCTATTATGCTAATATTAAAAGGTCAAATGCAAGAGGCATTTAATATGTTGGAGACTTTTTTTTAGTTTTTTTTTGATACAATGGTGCCATATAACTCAACAAATAAGTTCTCAAAGGAATATATGTGAAGATATTACTTTTAAATGACAATCCTGTAGTAACAAAGTTAGTAACGTTAAGTGCTCAAAAAACTGACAATGAAGTCGTTGCTGCACATAGTATGGAGGAAGTTCCTGCTGATGAGTACGATCTTCTTGTAATAGATGATGCTTTGTATGACAAAGATGGTTTTGAAGCTCTTAAGGAGAAGATCACTTTTAAAAGATCACTATATGTTTGTTCGAGAGAGAGCGAAGAAGTTGAAGAGTTCTCCTCCACAATCAAAAAGCCATTCTTACCAACTGATATGGTCGAGATCTTCACAAATATAAAGAAGAATTTAGATGCGTTGCCTAAAGATGATATCTCTGAAGAAGAGATAGAAGAGATCGAGGACGAAGAGCTTCTTGATGGGTTGGAGCTTGAAGGACTAGATGATTTAGAAGATCTCGATATGGATTTGGAAGATGATCTTATATTGGATGATGATGAGTTTACAGAGGAAGAAGAGCTGGGTGAAAGTGTTCTGGATGATGAAGAGGCCGAGAAGGTAAAAGCACTACTTGATGAAACACAGGATGAAGATGAGAGTGAGAGTGAAGTGGAAGATCTAGATCAAGAGTATGACTTGGCATTGGATCTTGAAGATGAAGCAGATGTGGATATTTCAGAAGATGATGAAAGTTTCGACCTAGAAGAACTAGGTTTATCCGAAGATTCAGAAGAGTCAGAAGATGAACTTGAAGATATCTCTCTTGATGAAGAGGTAGATTTGGATCTTGCAGAACTAGGTTTGGAAGATGACCTTACTTTAGATGAAGAAGATATTTCTCAAGAGAGTGAAGAAGAGATATTTGAATTGGATGAAGAGGAGAACTTGGAATCACAGATAGAAGATGCTGTTGATGAACTTTCTCAAGAAGATCTAGAAAGTGAAGTGGATGAAGATACCCTACTTGAAATTGCAAGTAATGAGATAGATTCGTTTGCAAATCTTAACTCTAAAGATCTAAAGGCAGCGTTAGGTGAAGAGAGTGAAGATGATACGCTTGAAGAAGAAGTAGAAGAGGAACTTGAGCAAGATACACAAGAAGCTCCTGCAACTGATGTAGATGTAAATAAAGGTGTAGAGTCTTTAAAAACACTGCTCAATGCATTAAGTGATGAAAAAGTAGCTGCTTCGCTTAAAGGAGCGAAAATCACAATCAATATAAGTTTCGAGGATTAGGGATGAGTCATATCAATGGTGCTGTTTTAGTTCTTTCAGGTCCAAGTGGTGCGGGAAAAAGTTCATTGATCGCAAAAATCATAGATGATATCGGTGATACATACTTTTCTATATCAACGACAACACGTCCTATTCGCAAAGGTGAGAAGGATGGAGTTGATTACTATTTCGTTGATAAAGAGGAGTTTGAAAGAGAAGTAGAAGCAGATGAGTTTTTAGAACACGCTTTGGTTCATGGTAATTATTATGGAACATCATTAAAGCCAGTAAAAAAAGCTCTGGACGAAGGAAAACTGGTTATCTTTGATATTGATGTTCAGGGTAATAATGCTATTAAAAGTAGACTTGGAGACATCACTACTTCTGTATTCATCTCACCGCCGACACTCTCTGAACTTAAACGCAGACTTGAAAATCGCTCTACTGATTCTCAAGAAGTGATCGATAAACGTGTAAACATGGCAAAAAAAGAGATTCAAAGGGTTTCCGAGTATGAATATCTACTTGTGAACGATGATCTTGAACGTGCTGCAGAGGAACTGCGTTTGATCGCAAAAACAGCCAGACTCAAAAAATCGAGTGAAGAGATAAATGAGTTTGTGCAAAGATGGGAAGATAGTTAACGAGAAAAAGAGATTTTTTGCTGATAAGAGAATTTACAGCAAATTTGAGATATACTTTACAACTTTATTTTATAAAAGGAACTAACTATGGGAATGCCTAGTGGTACAGAATTACTAATTATTTTTGGAATTATCGTTTTATTATTTGGTGCGAAAAAGATACCAGATTTAGCAAAAGGCCTTGGTAAAGGGATCAAAAACTTCAAAGAAGAGATGAAAGATACTGATACAGTAGCAACTGACGCTCCTAAAAAAGTTGAAAACTCTGAAGAGGTTGCATCTTCAGAAACTCCAAAATCTACAACAACACAAGCATAAGCTTTGAAACAACGAGTATCGGCGTTATTACGCGAAAAATTAGGTCGTGAGGTTGTTTTAGAAAAGCCGCGTGACCGCTCTTTTGGTCACTTTGCTACTCCTATCGCTTTTTCTTTGGCAAAAGAGTTACGAAAGTCACCGATGGTGATTGCAGATGAACTTGCTTCTTCTTTTGGTGAGAGTGAAGAGTTCTCCAGCGTAGAAGCTGTCAAGGGCTACTTGAACTTTCGTCTCAGTGAAGATTTTTTAAGTCAATATGCTTCTTGGGCATTGGAAAATCCTACAGAGTTTGCAAAACAGGAAAAAAACAAAAAAATACTTTTAGAATTTGTCAGTGCCAATCCTACAGGACCACTGCATATCGGTCACGCACGCGGGGCTGTATATGGAGATACACTGTATCGCCTTGCAAAACATTTAGGGTATGATATTACTGCTGAGTATTATGTAAATGATGCAGGAAATCAGATAGATCTTCTTGGACTCTCTATTCAACTTCATGGTCGTGAAAATCTTCTTGATGAAGTTGTTGAGTATCCTGAGAGCTACTATCGTGGTGAATATCTAGATGGGCTCGCACGTGATGCTATGGAGAAATTCGGTCCAGAGATCTTTCATGATGAGTCACGTCGTCGTGAACTTGCGATGTGGGCAAAAGATGAAGTGATGAAAATCATCATCAAAGATCTGGCAGATACGAACATCCATTTTGATACTTTTGTGTATGAATCAACACTCTATGAAGATTGGGACAGAGTGATGAAAAAGATGGGTGACAATGTCTATGAAAAAGAGGGTAAACTCTGGATCAAGTCAGAATCAAAAGGTGATGACCATGACAGAGTCGTCGTTCGTGATGATGGACGTCCAACCTATCTTGCAGGAGATATTGTCTACCATAACCAAAAGTTCGAGCGTGGATACGATCACTACATAAATATCTGGGGAGCTGACCATCACGGTTATATTCCTCGTGTAAACGCAGCGATAGAGTTCTTGGGTTATGATTCAAGTAAACTTGAAGTACTACTTGCTCAAATGGTAAGTCTTTTAAAAGACGGTGAGCCATATAAAATGAGTAAACGTGCAGGAAATGTCATCCTTATGAGTGACATTGTAGAAGAGATAGGTGCAGATGCACTGCGTTATATCTTCGCTTCTAAAAAGTCTGATACTGCATTAGAGTTTGATCTTGCCGAATTTAAAAAGCAAGACAGTTCAAACCCTATCTTTTATATTCAGTATGCACATGCACGTATTCAGACACTGCTCTCTAAAGCAACTGTCTCACGTGATGAGATAAACAGTGCAAGTTTGAAAAATCTTGATGAAAATGCAGCGACACTGCTTTTTGATGCAATGCTGCTTCCTGAAGTTGTTGAAGATGCGTTTAACTCTCGTCAGGTGCAAAAACTGCCTGATTATCTTAAAGCACTTGCGGCATCTCTGCATAAGTTCTACTATGATGTTCGTATGATCGGAACACCTGATGAAGCAAAACTGCTCAAAGTAATGTTAGTTGTTGCTCTTAGTATTAAAACCGGTCTTGCGCTTATGGGAATCGAGGCAAAAGACAAAATGGTAAAAGAAGAGGATTAATTCTCTTCTTTTAAGAGTTTAGAGCTTTTGAGTATCGGATAGAGTTCTAATACTCTTTTTGCTGATCGTTTTGGTATTTGGATAAGAATAGGATGCTGTTCTTTATCCAACCATTGTGCTATTTTTTTGATCTCTTCCTCTTGCATCGAAGTACATCCCATTGTTGGCGAGTTCTTATCTCTTTGAACATGCAAAAATATACAAGATCCATACCCTTTTTTTGCCTCTAAATTATGTCCTACAACTATGCCGTACTTATACAGATCATCATCTCTTCGCATATGTTCGAAGCTTTTTTCATTGCCTGTTGCGTTGATGATTTTATTATAAGAAGTCGCATTAGGGTCATCAACACATATAAGTGATTTTGTAGCAAGAAGGTAGGGCATTTTACTATCACGTATTTGTGAGTATCCAAATCTTTTTGTCAAAGAAAAGATACCTGCAGGAGCTCTTTTGTCCCCCTCTTTTTTTATGATTCTAGAGCTGTTTTTGTCTGTGATTTCAATTTTGCCAACTCCCCATGCCAAGCCATTGAAACCTAAATTTACATCAACGGTTTTAAAGACTTTTGTACCGTTTTCATAGCACTCCAATTTTGCTGTTGAGCTGTTCATATCTGGAGCTACTACTAAAATTATCTGCTCAGAGCAAAAGAGTAAATTTGAAAAACTTATGAGAATTAAGAAACTTTTTATCATAAAGTATGGTACTATTACTAACATACGAAGTCAAGATATAAAGATAAAAATTAAAATTTGGATGAAATTATGAGTATTAAAATACGACAAGCCCAACCGAGTGATTCTTCTTTTTTGGCAGAGATGATTTTACAGAGTTCAAGGGCAGGTAAAAAGGGTGGATTATTTGATTTGCTTTTTAATGAAAGTGATGATAGTGAGATACTACAAAAACTTGCTATGCTTACTACAACAGAGGCTAAGAGTCACTGTAATTATAAGAACTTTTTGATTGCAGAGATAGATGGAACACGTGTAGGAACTTTGTGTAGTTATGAGCCTCGTATTTCTACAAAAGAGACCTTTGTCAAAGCTCTTGAAGAGATTGGCTGTACAAAAGATGTTGCAGAGACACTGGATGTCTTTTATAACTGTGGTTTTGAGCAGAACAAGAGTACTCTCATGTTTGATTTTATGGAAGAAGTTGAAGGTTTTATCGATGTTGGTATCTTAAAAGCATTGATGCAAAAAAGTCTTCTTACTGCCAGACTCAAGGGCTATAGAGTTGCTCAAACCATCATAGAGATAGGTTCACTTGAAGCAGAGCTCTTTTACAAAAAACTTGGCTTTGTAAAAACAGCTGAAATCGAGTGTGAAAGTTATAAAGAGATTTTTGGAAGACCGGGTCTTATGCTTATGTCAATAGAGTTTTAGGCGAACGACATAGAACTCTCAGTTTTATCTATCTTGCCATCTTTGCTTGCTATATTTTTAGCACTTTATTCTAAAAATATTCTCCTCTCTCTTTTTGGAGGAGTCGTTTTAGGACTTTTTATCTTACATGACTTTACATTTTCTTCCAGCTTGAGTGCGACATACTCTCTTTTTCTTGATCTTCTAAGTGAAGCATGGATACTTAAAACACTTGCCTTCGCTATTCTTGTGGGGAGTGTTATGGAACTGCTGCAAAAGAGTGGAGGTATTGATGGTTTTGTCTCCTATATGAGCCATCAGACCACTCTTGTACGTTCTGGACGTTCTGCACTGCTTTTAAGCTATATCATTGGTGTAGTGATCTTTATAGAGTCATCCATCACGTCACTTATAGCGGGTGCGGTGGGAAGACCACTTTGTGACAAATATAATATACCTCATGCAAAGCTTGCTTTTGTTTGTGACTCCACATCTGCACCAATCAGTTCGCTCATAGTATTGAACGGCTGGGGTGCACTGCTGCTTGGTCTGATCGCTACACAGATATCGCAAGGAACTCTACAGGGTGATGGTGTAGATATACTCTTAAACGCAGTAGCTCATAACTTCTATGCTATGAGTGCACTGCTTGTTACTTTTGTTGCTATTTGGTTCGATATTAACATTGGTGCGATGAAAAGAGCGAAACCTGCAAAGGAATTGGCACATCTCTCAACTATTTCAACAGTAACACCACTCTATATGCTTTTGCCTATCATTGCAATGATAGCTTCTGTATTTCTTTTTCTTTATGCTACCGGCGGGGGAAATATACTCAAAGGGAGTGGTTCAAGTGCTATCTTCTATACCATGCTGACAACGCTTCTGTTTATGTACCTCTTGTATGTACCCAAAAAGGTGATGAGTGCCAAAGAGTATGGAGTAACTGCGTTTAGAGGTGCTAAGAAGTTGTTTCCTATCGCATTTATACTGCTTTTGGCTTTTGCTATTGGGAAAGTGACAAATGAGTTAAGAACAGGGGAGTATCTCGCAACATTGCTCAATGGTAATATTACAGTGCTCTTATTGCCGGCTTTGATATTTCTACTCAGCGGGGTCATCTCTTTTTCGACGGGAACATCATGGGGAACCTTTAGCATTATGGTTCCCATAGCGGTACCTTTGGCTGTAAGTATGGATGCAGATATTGCTTTGGCTATCGGTGCGGTCATCAGTGGAGGTGTCTTTGGAGATCACTGCTCACCCATTTCAGACACTACTATCATCTCTTCACTTGCAAGTGAATGTGATGTAATCGAACATGTTCAAACGCAGCTGCCTTATGCACTAATTAGTGGAGTTATTGCACTTATATTATTTATGCTTTCAGCATGGATAGGGTAAAAAGCCAGCTCTCTAAGCCAAGCAAGGCTTAGAGAGATTTGGCAATCAAAACTACGGTTTTGGATTAGAAAGAATGATCTCTTCTGCGTTTGTTGGAGTATATTTCATAAGTAGATAGTTCTCAGCATCTGTAGCAATAAAAACTAATTTATCATGAAAACCTCCTTCTGCAGGATAAAAGATTATAGACTTATATTTAGTGTCCGTTGCGATGGTTGGATCAAGATTTGTATCGCTTAAATCTACAGTATAGACTTTGTAATATGTTTTATCATTACTGTTATAGAATCTAAATATCATATATAGATGTGTCCCGATTATATTGAGCGAATCCAGTGAATTAAATTTTAATTGTACAAAATCAGTATCACTGGTCCTCATTTTTGCTACTTTTACAGTTCCCGCTTCTGTACCATCTGTTTGATAGAGGTATCCATCATCAGTATAGAAGTAGACTCTATCATTCCATACTCTTCCTTGAAATCGTGGATTGTTGTTTTTACCAAGTTTTTTTACCAATGTGACGGATTCTCCATCGGTTTTATACAGATCTTGCATTCTATCATAGTCTTCTGATGCATCTCCATCACGTTTTTTGAGAAAGTATAACTGCTGTTTATGGACAAGACCTAAGGAGTAAGATACATCATTGTCTCCTCCTGCTTCAGTAAGAAGTTTTGTTCCTTGTTGCGTTCCATCACTTGAATAAAGACCATCATCATCGTAGAAAAAGAGTTTTCCGTTAGCTGTCAAGATGGTAGAAAGAGTGCTGTTGAGATCCAAAAATTTAACAGTTCCACTTGCTGTACCATCACTGATATAAATCTCACCTGCATTGTATGCATATTTTCCAAAATAGAGCTGATGATTTTGTGCAACTAAATATCCAATTTGTGTACCTAAAGAGGATAGATCTTTTATCATATGTACATCATTGGCCGCAGCATCACCTACCCATAGAGAAAAGTTCCCAGTATCATTATCTCTGACAAGAAAGTATAATTTATCGTCCATAACAACGCTATTGTATGAAGCTGTACTGTATGGTATAAACTTCTTGGTATTATCAACGGCACTGATATTGTTATGGCTATCTAGATACATTAAACTTCGATTATGCTCACTGTCAACACTTGCAAAGAAGTAATAACCATCTGAAAATTTAAATTGATGCATACTGCTCGTACCAATTGAATCAGATTTACCAGGATTGATATCTTGTATTATCTGTGTTCCTGTAGTGGTCGCATCTGTTTTCCATGGTTCCATTCCATGCTCTGCATCTATGAACGCAAGTACTTTCAATGGTTTATGGTAAATTGTAAAAGTATCTTGTGTTGTATACGGAAAAGTAAATGTATCATCTTCTACGGTAATAACAATCTCTTGTTCTAATATCGTATCATCAGAAGGGAGCTGATCCAAGTGAATGGTCGCTTGACACTGGTAGCTTTCATTGGTATCTTTTACACAGTTGAAGTCACTGATGTGTGTACCGTTATAATCTTGAGGTGCTGTGATCGTTGTAATGTCAAGATTGATATTTAAATCATCAATAGGAGTATCACCTGGGATGACTTTGAAGTTTATATGCAGATCTTGTGAACTCTCAACATATATTTTTTTATTGAGTATGTCACTTTGTACAGTTGCTGGTTTATAATCGGATACTCTTAAAAGCATGAGGTATTGACCATTTCGTGTTGGCGTATGAATTCGTGCAATTGCTATGGTGTGGAGGGCATCTAAAAATTGTTCTTGCATTGTTGATGTCTCAATTCTTGAGTTCTCTTCATTTAGTAATACATCAGCAGAACTTTTATGCGCATTATCTCTACTGAGATCCGATGGATAGAGTGTTGTGCCTTCAAGATAATAGGCATATTTGCTGTTCTCAAAATATCTGTTTCTCAAAGCGTGACCCAACCTTGAAGCTCGTCTTTCACCAAAGAGATAAGTACCGTTCACATTTAACAGGTTCATATAGTTAATGTACTCTTTTGCATTACGTTTAGTACTTCCAAAAGCCACTCTTACGATTCTGTTGAGCTTACTATGATTAACATTGTAGATATTGGTATACCCGTAGTGAATAGGAGTGAAGGTATCCTCTGTTCCTCTTGCATACGATCTATTTGCAAAATCCAATTGTTTATGCGCTGTCGTATTAAATGTTACATTGTCATCTTGTAACTCATACAGTGTCAAATACTGTTTTTTGTACCAATAGGTATCTTTAACATAGCCATTCTGATAATCCAGAGTTCGGTGAAATAAATCAGCAGATTTGACAAGTAATGTTTTGTTATCTATTGCTAATATATCCTGTGGAAGATTGAAGGTTGTTATTTCACCTTTTTTTGTAATTGTATCGCTCGTTACTTCATACATTACAATTTTTCCATGCATATGCTCAACATCGGCAAAGCTGACAAATGCTCGTATGGTATGTTCATCAACTCTTACACATTGCATTTTGCTTGGGTATTGTCCAGAGAGATTCTCATCTGCCCAAATGGTAGTAGCCCCATTATTGTTACCAATATTTAGTAAGACCAATTGACCTGAATTTGGATACTGTTTACTTTCTCTGTTGAGTACAAGTATATTGTTCGTATCAACAAAAGCGACAGCATTTACTTTTTGATAATGATAAAAGTCAAGCGCGGTGTTGACTTTAAAGAGATCTTTATATTTATCGGCAAGATTCGTTGCGTTTATATCGGTTCTCTCTTTGAGAAGATAACCGTTGTCAATTTTTATAATACGTAAACCATCTTTAAAATCATGTATCGCGATTTGATTTTTATAAACGTCAAGCAGGTGCATATCTGAGCCTGATGAGGTGCTAAGGGAACTCACTTCATTAACATTTACTGATGAAAAATCAAAGGCTTTTTTTCCATGTACCGGATCACCTGTTACAAAACTTACATTTGTATCAACAACACCATAGTCAACAAAATCTCCGAGTTTGATCTCTAGATCAAAAGAGATAAGTGCACTAGGGGTATCAGTACGCATTTTATTATGATACATTTGCTGCTCTCTTGCTTTTGCATCTAAGAGTTCAACAGAACTTTCAAGTGAATCTTTGTCATAGACAGGATAGTTCGTTATGTGCATCGTATATGTACCCGCACCGTTAGAGTGCCATCGCCATTGATAGAAACCTTCAAAGTTCTTATAGAGATCTTCCAAATAAAATGTTTTGGCAAGCACACCTATCATATCATCATCAACACCACCGCCATCACCTTCATAGAGACCTATCTCAACATAGATGGCTGCGAGATTATTATCAGAAGGGTAGAGCGCATCATAGAGCTTCACTCCTTGACCAAGAGGTAATTTGTCCCCATCATCTATGCCATTGTAATTAGCACTTCGAAGCAGGTATCCTTTAAACGGTAAGTTTGGCAGTGTTGTGTAGCCTGCGGCACCATTATCGTACTGTAGTTCGTTATTGAACATAAATGGCGCATGGGTTGCGAATTCTCCTTGATATTGCGGCTCTTTATCGCTGATAACACCGACTCTTGTGCGAAGTTTCACTTCTGCTGAGTCTCCTTTTTCTTCAAAATTATCAAGAATTTGAACATCTGTAAGTTTTACTTTACATGAGACGACCGGCATCGCATCGACATCTTTGAGTGTTATTTTCCCACGTGTCTTTCTATCCTCAAAACTTGTAAAAAAGTAGTTTGCTTCTGAGCGCATGGAGTTGTGCCCCTCGCCACCCAGTCCACCTAAGGTATCTGTAACATCTTGGTTTTTTAAGAATACATCAATTCCTGATGTATACTCTGCAAATTTGTCTGCATTTTCAAGTAAGGCGAAGGTCTCCGCTGTAGCAGCACCAGATGCCAGTTGATCGAATGCTTGGCTGATGTTGGCATACTCTTGTGAACTGCTGTCCAGACCTGAAAGTGCTGACTCTCTGAGACCATCAAGTCCCAATCCTCCATAAAAATCTCCAGAGATAAGACTACCGACAGAGTTGTAAAGACTTGCACCGGCAGTAACTGCACCAGTGATATTACAAGCGAGCCCTGCATAGTCGAGTGTTTGGTCATAAGAGGTGTAGTAGTTTGGAATTTCAGCAAATCCTGAGATGGAAAAGTGTTGGTCACCATCTTGTGTGAGTCCATAAAAACTGTTGTTGGTAGAGTAGCGATTGAGCATAAAATCTGCTTCACCGATAGGATCATCCTCTCCATTGATCTCAATTTGACGTAGTTCCTTAAGTGTATCTACGGTATTACAGACCAAGGCTGAATAGTTTTGTGTTGCAATGGCAAGTGCTTGATTTACGACAAGTTTTGCAACAGAAGCGAACTGTGCCCACTCATCGACTTCATCAAGATCTTTTGCACTATACTCAAATGAAAGAGGGAGAGTGCTTTGTGCCATTTTGTCTTTTGGAAAGGCAAAGACAGGTATCTCTGTATTTACAACAGGATGGAGCGCGTAAAATTTAGCAGCTGGATTCTTCGCAGTCGCTGTTATCCTTTCGTCTACACCAAGATCACTCATTCCATAATGATATGCCAAAGGAAATTGTATTTTATTAATTTGGACTACATTGTTTTTCCATTCATTGTAAATATCATTGTATGTATCATAGAGTAAGTGAAAACGACTGTCATTTAAACGTTGTTGAAGATCAGTTGCATACCATGAAAAGGCATCATCACGATGTGATTTTGCATGAGTGTTCATCCAATATAAAGCAGTATCTTCGTTTAAATTATTTATCAATGGTCTATGCTCAGGAACAGATAGATATTTTAGATAGAGTTTTTTTAAGCCATCAGTGTGACTGTTACAGATCTGATTTTCTTTAAAGAGTTCATAGCTTTGTCCGTTTTTTTGCCAACATAGATAAGCACTGTAGTCTGCATCTGCATTGAATGCATCTTTTAGATCATTTCCAATATCAAGACGCGGAGCCATATTTGTGTTGAGTGAAAGTTGTACTTCTGCAGCTGGATCGCTCTCTCCATCATGTGAAAATTCTGCTTGATCGAGTTGCGCAATGACAAACTTTTTCAGATGTGCATGTTTTGGAGATACTAAAGAGATCTCATAGCTATCATCTTTGTATGGTGCGTGTGCTTTCATATTGTAGAGAGTGATAAACGCAGTATCATTCACATCTGCTTGTAAATTATTATCTAGGAGAGCGGGCATAGGAAATGCATAGATCTGCCAAGTACCATCTTCTGAAGTTAGTTCTGTAGAACCTGTCCCAGCCTCTTTATATTCATATATCTTTCCAGTCGGTGATTTGATTATGTATTGGATGACACGATTGTTGTATGGCGACAGATGTTTGGCATGTAGAGTGAATTGCGGGGCATACTCTTGTGCAATCATATTAAATGTTGTAAAACCAATATTTAAAAAATCAGCATCCGCATTAGCTGCATTAAATCTGTACACCAAGTCATATCCATTTCTTTTGGCATCATATATATCATCCATTTTACCGGCTTTAATCACTTTTGTGACCGTAGCTGTTATATCATCATTCTTTGTCAGATAATATGGGACACATACATCTTCAGTAGCTATAGGAATATAGACCTTACGTGTTTCACGAGAAGCAAGTGTGACGGAAAATATTTGATTGGAATTATGCTCTATGTTCATAGTGACATCAGATGAAGTTCCATTAAAGAGAACAAGTTCTGCAACGCCTGTTTCATTGATCTGAAAATATCTTTTAGAGTTTTTATCTCCTAGATGTGGTTGTGAAATGTTTATATCATGATACATTGGTGTACCATCAATAAGATCCCCGATATACTCTTTCCCCATTACCTGAAAAGGGAAACTGTCCTCGATACTTGCACAACCTTTAAAGAGATGTGGCGCAAATTGAAGATAGTTTACGGGTTGTACGGTTTTTTTATCAAAATGTTCATCAACTTTGTTTACAACGATCACAGAAGAGTTGTCTTCATGAATATCCGTTGATGCTGTGAGTGTTGTTTGTGTTGTGGCATTTACCTCTACATTTTGCATGGCTTTAGATATATTGCCAAAAATCGCTTTTTTCGTTTTAAGCGCATCTTTGAGATTTTTAAACTCTTCAAAAGTTAACTTGTCTTGAAAAAAGGCTGCGAGATTATTATTGTATGCCATCCATTGTGCTCTATCGTACTTCTCTTGTGCTGAAGCAGAGAGAACATCGCTGTTTGAGAGAGCTTGAAACTCTTTTAGCGGACCAGATTTTAGTTGTGAAACTGAAAGGTCTTGCAATACAATACTGTTATAAGCCTTTGTTGATATTGTATGATTCTCTTTGAGTGGTTTAAGTACTATATCTCGCTCGAGCTTATATGCTAAAGAACGCAATCCCTCTGCAGAGATTGTGGCATTTGTATCTTTGAGCTCTTTGAGCAGTTCAAAGGATTGTGCCTGTTTCAAGGCAGATGCCAGTTCATTGGTATTCGTAATATTGTAATCTTGTAATGCACTCACTACCGGTGAATATTCTTTTAGATCATCTATCTTTGTAAATTGGGTCGTTGGTGATAGAGGTGTCAGATCTTGAGTCTTTTTACCTCCACTACCTCCTCCACCGCTACATCCACTAAAGATGACCAATAATATGAAAATAGATAAAATAATATATATATGTTTATTGTTACGCATAACTTACCCCTTCTTTAAAAAATCTTGATAAATTAATTGTAACAATAAAGCATTGCAAAAACATTGCAATTTAAATATGTGCCATCTTACAAGGTCTTTATTTTTAAGTATCGTTTCAAGAATATAGCTTATAATAAACTTATGTTAAAATTAACGAGATTTTTTTTAAGTATTATTGTTGTTATGGCGGTCTGTGATGTTACTCTGTGGGCATCACAACAGAGTGGGAAGTATCATAAAGTTATAGAACTCGCTACATTGCACTTTAATGAGGTCGAGCCAGATATAAGCTATGATAAAAAAGCAGCTACCGTGCTAAAAAACATTAAAGATGATACCTCTGCTTATAAAGAGTATCTTGTAGAACTTATCGGTGATACGAGCTGCGGTGAGAGATATGAAGAGTATGCTTCACATGTGGAAGATGCCCTTATAGATGGCGGTATAGCACCTCAAAAGATCAAGCGTATATATGTTAGAACAAAAAATGGCGGTGGTGATTGTGCTCAAAGCAGAAGTGTCAAAGTAAAACTCTATCTTGGTGAGATGATCGATAACGATGTCGATAAGGATGGAGTACCGAACAGTATCGATAAATGTCCTGATACTCCAAAAAACAGTATTGTTTCAGAAGATGGATGTGTGCATAAAACATCGGTGATACTTTTAAGCGGTCGTAAAAAACATACCGCGATCGTGCTAGAGACGGCTAAAGGGAGTTTACTGATAGACAAGCCTCTTGAAGTAGTGACACTAAACGCCAATGCGACGATCTCAAAACCCAAAAAAATAGATAAAAAAGAGCTGCATCAGATGATGGGTGCAGTAATAGCATCTTCAAATGAAAAACAGTATCGGTATGTTTTTTATTTTACCGGTACGAAACTAAGAGCTGAGTCAAAAAAGAGAGTTGATGAAATGTTACAAAAACTCGATTCACTCAAGGATGCTTATATCACTATCATAGGCAATACAGATACATACGGTACAGTGGAAGATAATAGAATTTTAGGCTTAAAAAGAGCACAGACAATCGCTGATATTATAAACGCAGCAGGGGTCAAATACTTAAAAATGGATCTTACTTCTCATTCGGAACTGGATTTGGCAGTACCGACCAAAGATGAGACACGAGAACCATTGAACAGAAGGGTTGAAGTATTAATACAATAAAAAAAAGAATAGTATATATCTATATCGTTGTTGCTATTTTTGTTGTTATCAGTCATCTCCTCCTTGACAAGACAGCAATGATCAAGCAGTTCAACTCTACCATATATGATTTCGTTGTAACAAAACTCGATAGAACTGATAAAGAGCCTTCTCATACCGTTCTCATAGATATAGATGAGAAGAGTTTAAAAGAGATAGGTCAGTGGCCATGGCCAAGAGTACTTATGGCAGATCTGGTAGAGAAGATAGATGCTTTTCATCCAAGTGTTATAGGCTTGGATATCATCTTCCCTGAAAAAGACAGAACCTCTCCCAAAATGATAGATGCTTTTTATCGTCGTTATTTCAATCTTGACAAAGATGTTATCACTGTTCCCAAGGTTTTAGCGGACAATGATGTGATCTTTGCAAATGTTTTAGCGGATACTCTCAGTGTTATGGGGATCAACCTTACGAACAAACATCAAAACAGTGTTGAGTGTAATCTCTCAAATAATTTAAATATCGTAAACCAAACTCTGCGTTTGCGTACTTATAAATATGCACTCTGCAATACTCCCGAGATACAAAAAAGTGCAAAATTCATTGGATTTGTAAACTCCAATGTCGATCAAGACGGCATACTTCGTCGGATGCCGCTTTTGAAAAAGTATCAAAACAAGATAGTTCCCTCTTTCTCTTTAGCACTTTTATCTGCTGTTGATCCGCATATCAAAGTAGATGCCAACAGATTTATGATCTTGGATCAGACCATAAAGACCGATGCGGACAGCTCTTTTTTACTCCATTTCTATCCTGATGCGTGGTATAAAAAGGTATCTGCAATAGACCTGCTTAACAATAAGATCCCTGCTGATATGATACAGGGTAAAATTGTTTTGATCGGTTCTTCTGCCATAGCTTTGCATGATAATCTGCTTCGAACGGGGAGTGTGCGAACATTTGGTGCGAAGGTACATATGACGGTAGTTGATAATCTCATACAAAATAAGATCATCAATGAACCTATAATGTATAAATATCTCAATATTGTCATCTCTACATTTCTTACACTGCTGCTGCTCTATCTTCTTATAAAAAACAGAAATATGCTGATGGTGGGTGTTGTTTTGGGTTCTTTGTCCCTGTATGCATTTTTTACCTATTATCTCTTAGGAAGAGGGCTTTACATCTCACCTGCTTATTTCTACCTCCCTTTCATTGTCAACTTTATGTTCATTAGTATCTCTTTTATGATCATTGACAGTTATAAGAAAAGACTCTACATGGAAGAGCTTGACCGTTCTCATGTGGCTCTTTTGGACAGTATGGTCTATGTGGCCGAGGTGCATGACATCGAGACGGGTGCGCATATTTTACGAACGAAAAAGTACATCAAACTTTTGGGTGAGCATATTTTTGAACAGCCGCACCATCCTTACCACCGCTATCTCTCAAAAGCAAAGATAGAGATGATGTACAGAACCGCACCGCTGCATGATATTGGCAAGGTCGGGATCCCTGATTCTGTTTTGAAAAAGCCTGGTAAACTGACATTTATAGAGCATGAGGTGATGAAGACACATCCAGATCTTGGAAGGCATATCATTAAAAATGCGATGAACTCCTATGAAGAGAACGATTTTTTTGAGATGGCGATAAACATAGCCTATACACATCATGAGAAATGGGATGGCACTGGATACCCTGAGGGCTTAAAAGGAGAAGATATTCCACTCGAAGGTCGTTTTATGGCCATTGCAGATGTCTATGATGCTCTGGTGAACAAACGGGTATACAAAGAGGCGTTTTCATATGAGGATGCCTCTGATATCATTAAAAGAGGACGCGGTACACATTTTGATCCGCTCTTGGTAGATGCATTTTTTGAATTAAAAGAAGAGTTCAAAGATATTGCCGATACTTACAGTGATGATTTTATAGAGAAGGAGGAGATATGCGATATATAATTTTAGTTTTGGTGAGTCTGTTTATAACTTTACAAGCAGGAGAGATCGCTGTTGTTAAAACACTTAAGGGGAGTGTCTATGCTAAGAGCGGTGAAAAGACTTTTGCATTGCATGAAGGCTCAACGCTTGATGTAAATATGACACTCTTCACAAAGGCAAACTCACTTGTTACTATTATATTTAAAGATGATTCGGTTTTGAATCTTGGTCAAAACAGTGTTATAAACTTGCGAACATTTGTTTTTGAAGTACCCCAAAGCAAGTATGATTTCAAACTCTATCTTAAAAAAGGGAGTATGGTCTTTGAGTCTGGAAAGATAGGAGATCTCTCTCCAAAAGATTTTGAGCTGAAAACACCGCAGGGAATAGTAGCTATCCGTGGTACGAAGTTCGCGGTAAAAGTGGAGTAGATCCTCTTTTACGCCTCTAAATAGTAGTTGATGGAGTAACGCATATCTTCATCAAGGTTTTCCATGTTTTTAAGCATCCATCTGAGGTATCCTGCATCTTCGTGTGCTACCTCTTGGAGTGTTTTTCCTTTGTGCTTGCCAAATCTAAACGCAGTGACAAGGATGGGTGTGTTTGTCAGATCGACCATCTTCTCTACTGGATTCTCGCTTGGGAACTGCTCTTGTACTATCTTTTTGAGCTTTGAGAGAAAGAGCTTTAGAACCAGAACGTCTCCGATTGCATCATGTGCTTTTACCTCAATACCCAAAGCATCCGCCTCTTTTTGCTCCTCTTTGTAGAGCTCCATTTTGTAGCGAAAATACTGCAGACGGTGCGCTTCCTCTTCGGGCATCACATGTTTGGCGACACGCAGAGTATCTATGACCTTCATCTGTGTATCAAATCCCTCTTTCTCAAGCATTTTGATGTCAAAAGGTGCATTGTGAATGATAAGATAATTATCAGCAGTGTTAAGCTCTAAAAGTCTTTTGTATGCCTGCGTTTGAGTACACTGAGGTTTGTTCTCAAGCATATCGGGCGTGATACCGTGTACCTCCATCGCACCAAATTTGATGGGAATCTCACTACTGCAAAATTCGTTATGGACCTCTATCTCTTTTGCTCCAAGCACCATATAACCGAGCTGGATAACTCTGTCCTCTTCGTTCGTTCCTGTTGTTTCCGTATCTAAAATTACATATTTTGCCATTATTTTCTACTCTCAAAATGAACATCAAAGCTTCGCACTGCGTTTGCTTTAACTTTAATGCTAAATGTAGCTAAATTTCCCTTAGTAAAAAGATACTGTTGCTTTGATTTGATAGCAGAATGTGTGCTGCGATTGAACGGTATTAGGATCTTGAGGGTTTTTGCCTCATCCGAAGAGTTTGTAAGTGTGTAGCGGACATCGACACTGTAGTAGTTCTTTGTGTCGCTGCGTTTGAGTATGCTCTGTTTTGTTTTGATGTCAAAATTGGTGCCGACTCTGAGCTTGAGAACTTCATTTTTTGGAGTGTGTGCGACTCTGTTCTCTCCCAAGAGTATGGATGTATCGTGCAGTTTGGAGTAGATCCTAATAGTTCCTGCAGGAAGGGGCGCATCCAACTTTTGGAGCATTATGAACTGTGAGGCATCCACCTTCTGTTCACCATGAAAATAGAGAGGATTGCTCATCACTGCTTCATAGCTGCGTTTGATCTGTAGCTCTTGTTTGTTTAAAAAGTTTATCTGTGTTTTCTCTTTATCTGCCAGACTTACTTTAAAGGGAATTTTGTAGATGTGATACCCCTCGTGTGCACTCTCTTTTACAGCCATAGCATCCTGTGCTACCATTTTGGAGTACATCACACGCGGACGGTGTTGTGCGACGCGGTTTATCTCTCCTGCAAGAGTGTAGAGCGTTGTATCTTTAAAACTTTTGCCGGAGTTGTTCGTAACAGTGATAAAGCCTCTGAGATCGGCTTGATCTTTATCTACATCCAGCACATAGTTCGCACTCCATTTTATGTGTCTGATAAGATAGTCAAGCTCAAGTTTGGAGTGGATGTTCTTAGTGGTTTCAACATTCCAGATGAGTGATGGTTTGCTCAATAGTTGTGCGGGAATCTTGTCAAACACAACATCCGCGCTCTTTTTGCTAAGTATATTGTTTGTCGAATCTTTGACGATGACCTGCTTGGAGTCTGCAGAGAGCAGAGTGTAGTAGTGCCCATCTATCTTGACCTTTTTGCCGATGTTGTACTCCAAGAGTTTGGCAAGGTTGAGTTTGTCATATCTGTACTGCTGAGAGTAGAGCTTGACATCTTTTGGCAGTTTGAGGTTGATAGAATCAGTGATGATGGAACTTGCCACATCTTTGTATATGATCTTTTGTTCACCTTTTTGCAAAGTAAAAAGGCGCTCTTCATGAACCAGACCGATGTCGGAATTATATACCACCAACGATGAGCCATAAACAGAGCAGAGACCTAAAATGAGTGAAAATGTAAATTTTTTCATAACAAACTCCTATAAAACTATGATACACTTATAAAAAAAATAGAGAGTAAATTTTGATAACAACACCTCTTGGCTACCTTTTAACGCTCTCACTTATTGTAGCTTTTTTTGCCTTTTTAGACTTAAAGACAAATTTGAAGGTTTTGAAGTATGTTCCTGCGGTCGTGCTTATCTATGCGCTTTCGATGCTGTTTGCATCCTTGGGTCTTTTTGAGAGAAATGAAGAGATAAAGGCTCTCTACAAACTGACAAAAACGAACCTTCTTCCCGCCATGCTCTTTTTGATGCTTTTGCAGGTCGACTTTAAACACTTCATCAAGCTTGGACGCTCGCTTATCATCGCTTATATTTTGGCGGTTCTCTCCATCGCCGCTGCGTTTATCATCACTGCGTTTGTGTTTCATTTTGATGCCAAGACTGGTGCTGCGTTTGGTGCGCTCGCAGGAAGCTGGATGGGTGGAACAGCAAATATGGTGGCAGTTGGAAGTGCGCTTCATGTAGGTGAAGATGCCTTTGCCTACGCACTTGTAGTGGACAGTGTGGATTATACGCTGTGGGTGATGCTTCTGCTCTTTCTTGTCCCTTTTGCAAATATCTTTAACAAGTTCACAAAGAGCGAGGAAAACCTTGCCTCTTTGGGCGGCATAGGCTGTGCCTGCTCGATGGGTGCAAAAAGATACTGGCTTCTCATCGCTTTGGCACTTGGGGTTTCCTTGCTCTCTCAGCTTTTGGCAAGAGAGTTTGTTATGCTAAACGCAACGACAAGTATGATAATCTTTGCAACGCTCTTTGGAATCGCAGGCTCTTTTACAAAGCTTCGATACATCAACGGCTCAAGCGAAGTTTCCACAACGATGCTCTACATCCTCATCGCGCTCATAGGTTCAAACGCAGTGATAGAAAGTTTCTCAGGTCTTGGCATCTATGTCTTGGCAGGTTTGCTTATCTTGCTGATTCATGCCTCTTTGATGGTAGCAGGCGCGAAGCTCTTCAAGCTGGATCTCTTTAGCATCTCTGTAGCCTCACTCTCCAACATAGGAGGAGTGGCCTCTGCTCCGATCCTCGCAGCAACCTACAACAAGTCACTCGTAAGTGTCGGCGTACTTATGGCAATAATGGGCTACATCATAGGAACTTTCGGTGGTTTGTTAGTTGGGAATGTGTTGCTGCGTTTGGGGTGAAGTTTAGCAAAGATGATTCAATTTAAATCATAACTACTTCTGTAGAACTTTTTACACAATTACGACCTGCTCTTTTGGCAAGATACATGGCATTGTCCGCTTTTTGTAGAAGATTGTCTATGGAGTGAACCTCTTGGCTGAACGTTGTTACTCCGATGCTTATGGTGATCGAAAAACTATTTTGTGTCGTATCTTGAAATTTGTATGAGGCGATCTTTTTGCGTAGACGCTCTGCAAATTCGCAAGCGTGTTTGAGAGATGTTTGCGGTAAGGCTACGATGAACTCCTCCCCTCCGAAACGACCGCTGTAGTCTATGTCTCTGAGAGTCTCTTTGATGAGTTGTGAAAATTGTTTGAGAACCAAGTCTCCTGTCAAATGCCCATAGCTGTCATTGATATTTTTAAAGAAGTCAATATCAAGCATACAAAGTGAGAAAGGAGTGTTGTATCGGCTTGCTCTGTGCATATCTTTTGCAAGGAGCTCCTGGAGAGTTCTTCTGTTATACAAAGAGGTGAGAGGGTCATGTCTAGAGAGGTGAAGAAGCTCAAATTCAAGCTCTTTGCTTGATGTGATGTTTCGTGAAAGCATAATAACACTAAAGGAGTTGTTAGCATTCTCTTTGAGGCTGGCAGAGAGCTCGAACCACAGAGCGGATTGAGGTGTCTCTATGAATATCTGATGTCCAAATGAGTAACCTTTCTCATAGGTCTCTTCGATGGTCAACATCACCTCTTTTGCAGCATTTGCAGGTAGTATCTGTGTTACAGTATGTCCTAAAAGTCTACTTTTACTTTGAGAGCCTTCGTGGGCTTCTTGTGTCCAGACATTGAGATATGTCCCATCTCTTGCAAGTTCAAACATCAAGTCAGGAATAGCAGCCAAAATGGCATCCTGTGCATTTATAGTTCCCTGTAGTTTCTCTTCTGTAAGTGTTATATCCAAAACAGAAGCGATGGTAACACTGGAATCTTTGAGAAAGGTGATGTTTATACAAGCCCATAAAAAGCCATCTTTTTTGTTGAGTCTTACTTTGTAGTTTTGGGGTACATTGGAGTCTCCTTCAATGCGTTTTCTGTGGTAATTCGCTAGCATCACTCTATCATCTGGATATATCCATTGAAGGAAAGAGCTTCCGATAAGTTGCTCTTTGTGTGTCTCTAACATTGCTATGAGTTTTGTATTTGCCAATGAGATAGTAGCATCTGCTTCTACAGTGGCAATACCTACATCACTGGACTCAAACAGAGTCTTATAATCTAAACTAGCCATAGAACATTATATTTGGTATAAGCTTAAGAGGATATTTTTTGTTATACTTATTGGCAAATAGTACTTTTTAATCCAATAGAAGATGGAGCCAAGTTGAAAATTCAAAATATAGCGACACAAAAGTTGAAGATACCGCTCAAAACACCTTTTGTAACAGCACTCAGACGTGTTGAAGATGTGGAGTTCGTGCGTGTCTGTATCACCTTTGATGATGGAAGTGCTGCGTTTGGCGAGGCACCTGCCACCAAGGCCATCACGGGTGAAGATCTGGATGATATTCTAAACGCAGTGCAGAGAGTAAAGAGCCTTCTTATTGGTTTAAACGCAGCGGATGCACTGGAGATGCTGCATCATCAATATATTGGCTCATCTGCAAAAGCTGCAGTGGATATGGCGCTGTTCTTTGCGGTAAATGAGTTGAAATTTGAAGATGATACAGCTATGAAGAGCGATATCACCATCAGTCTAAACGCAGTACATGAAATGCTGGAAGATGCAAAAGCGGCCTATGCAGATGGATATGAAATTCTCAAAGTGAAGCTAGGCAGCGACATCAAACATGCCATAGAAGTGACATTTGCCATATCTCAAGCACTTCCAAACGCAGTGATACTCATAGATGCAAATCAGGCGTGGAGCGTCAGCGCGAGTCTGGAGTATCTAAACGCAGTGGATACTTTAGAGATAGCACTGGTGGAACAGCCTGTCAAAGCCGATGATCTAGAGGGGTTAAAACGCATAAAAGAGGCGACAACTATTCCCATTTTGGCGGATGAGGCTGCGTTTAACTTGGAAGATGTGAAAAAAATATTTGAAAACAAAGCAGCTGATATGATAAATATCAAACTGATGAAGTGCGGTGGAGTAAGTAAGGCCATTGAGATTTTGGAGTATGCACGAGAGAAGAAGATCCCTTGTATGCTTGGCTCAATGCTTGAGGGACCTCTCTCCATAAACGCAGCATACAAGCTTGCTTTTGCCTACAGAGATGTTATCAAGTACATCGATCTGGATTCACCTATGCTTTATGCCGATGTTCCTTCTATAGTAGGAGATTTTGCAATAAAACGCAACCAGATAAAGCCAAACACTCCTGCAAGCAAAGAGGCTGTGAGTATGCCTATCTTTGCTTGAAAAACAAGTGCAGGCGCTTCAACGAAAGCAAGATCAGCGACAAATATACTCATCGTAAAACCGATACCTCCAAGTGCAGCTACACCAAAAATCTGACTCATTGAACTATCTTGAGGCAGTTTGGCAATGCCTGCTTTGATGGCAACAAAAGCGACACCTGCGATGCCTATCATCTTACCAAGTACAAGACCACAGATGATACCAAGTGAGACAGGTTCTAAGATGACATCACCGATGGATGAGAAATCGATGCGGATACCTGCGTTTGCAAGAGCAAAAAGAGGGATAACGATCAAACTCACAGGAAGATGCAGTGACTGTTCAAGCCGTGTTGCAGGAGAACCCACTGCATCGATGCGGTCTTTGATGTTTTGCAAAATCGCTTTTTGCTGTTCATGCATGGTATGGTCGGTAGCTACGGGGTAGTTGTCATACTCATCGATGAGGTTCTTTGTCTGTTGTGTGAAGTCCACAGGCGGAATCTTTGGTTTTGATGGAATGGCAAACGCAGCGATAACACCTGCAATGGTCGCATGGACACCGGACTCAAGCATAAAGAACCACATAAATACACCTACAATGAAATAGGGAAGTGTCGCATGGATACCAAAACGGTTCAAACTCACCATTATCAAAAACATTCCACCTGCAAGCAGTAAAAAATCAAAATGTATCTGTGACGTGTAAAAGAGTGCGATGACTAAAACAGCTCCAAGGTCATCTACAATGGCAAGTGCAACAAGAAAGGTGACAAGTGCAGGAGAGACCCTGCGCCCAAGCAGAACAAGGGCAGAGATGGCAAAAGCAATGTCTGTCGCCATAGGAATACCCCAACCGTTCGCACCCACACTTCCATTGTTGATCGCCATAAAGATAAGCGCGGGAATGAGCATCCCTCCAATAGCGGAGAGAATAGGTAAAATAGCAACTTTGATGTTTGAGAGTTCGCCTATGAGAATTTCACGCTTGATCTCAAGTCCGATCATAAAGAAGAAGATCGCCATAAGACCGTCATTTATCCAATGGTGCAGAGAGTTCTTTATCTGCAGGGAACCGATGTCTATCTCTATGGTTGTATGAATGATATGTTGATATACTTCATAAAATGGTGAGTTTGCGACAACGAGTGCCACGATGGTCATACCAATAAGGATAAGACCGGTTGTCGTTTGTGCGTGTAAAAAGTGTTCAAAAGGGGTATAGACCTTTTTAAAGGCTTTTTCCCAAGGTGCATATAAAATCATAGAAGATACTAACATATATAAAGTGAATTAAGAATAAATCTTGTTATAATGAGCAAAATCTTATTAATAAGGGTTTAGAATGAAATGGTATCAGATGCCTCTTACGGATGCTTTTAAAGCTCTCAAGAGTAGTGAAAACGGACTGACAAGTGATGAAGCACAAAGACGACTCTCGACGTATGGTACAAACACTTTACAGGCACAAGAGACGGTCTCTGCACTTAAAATATTATTTATTCAATTTAAAAATCCACTCATTATTATTTTGTTTTTTGGAGTTATACTCTCAGCCTACAGCGGTCATAATATAGATGCTATAGCCATCTCTGTCATCATTTTGATAAATGTTGCGATTGGATTTGTGCAGGAGATAAATATGCGCAAGTCAATGGATGCGCTTAAAAATATGGCTGCACCCATGGCACAGGTCAAACGCGATGGAGAGTGGAGTGAGGTAAGCGCTGATTCTCTGGTTCGTGGTGACGTTGTAAAACTCCCTACAGGGAGTAAGGTACAAGCTGATATGCGTATTATAGAAGCGAATCAACTGCTCATAGAAGAGGCAGCACTTACGGGTGAGTCTGAGCCAATAGAGAAAACGAACGAAGCTATCAGTGATGAAAATCTAGGTGTCGCTGACTGGAAGAACATGGCCTTTACCGGTACGCAGGTTCTTGCAGGAAACGGTAT
>Ga0256828_1000364_pt1 | contig 31034 bp, 29 predicted proteins | sample CV88metaG_FD_185993 | JGI IMG/M metagenome (GOLD analysis project Ga0256828, IMG submission 185993) | Hydrothermal vent microbial communities from East Pacific Rise, Pacific Ocean - CV88 | ecosystem: Environmental > Aquatic > Marine > Hydrothermal vents | place: Pacific Ocean: East Pacific Rise...
CCCAACACCGTTTTATTGAGATTTTATACGATGATTATTTTTTGATTTAAATTTATGCTTAGATATTGTGTGTAAACATCGTCGGGGTAAGGATACCCCGACCTACCAAATGTTTGATATATTTATGTAGATTTTTTATTGTTTTATGTAGGGTGTTGTGTCCTCACAACACCGTTTGATGGAGATGTGTTATTTGTGTAGATTTGTATATAACCATTAACATAAAAACAACAAATGCTCTACGCTTCCAGCTTCCAGCTATGAGCTATCCCAACACCGTTTTATTGAGATTTTATACGATGATTATTTTTTGATTTAAATTTATGCTTAGATATTGTGTGTAAACATCGTCGGGGTAAGGATACCCCGACCTACCAAATGTTTGATATATTTATGTAGATTTTTTATTGTTTTATGTAGGGTGTTGTGTCCTCACAACACCGTTTGATGGAGATGTGTTATTTGTGTAGATTTATATATAACCATTAACATAAAAACAACAAAAGCTCTACGCTTCAAGCTTCCAGCTCTGAGCTATCTAAACACCGTTTGATGGAGATTTTATAAGATGATTATTTTTTGATTTAAATTTGTGCTTAGATATTGTGTGTAAACATCGTCGGGGTAAGGATACCCCGACCTACCAAATATTTGATATATTTATGTAGATTTTTTATTGTTTTATGTAGGGTGTTGTGTCCTCACAACACCGTTTGATGGAGATGTGTTATTTGTGTAGATTTATATATAACCATTAACATAAAAACAACAAAATGCTCTACGCTTCAAGCTTCCAGCTCTGAGCTATCTAAACACCGTTTGATGGAGATTTTATAAGATGATTATTTTTTGATTTAAATTTGTGCTTAGATATTGTGTGTAAACATCGTCGGGGTAAGGATACCCCGACCTACCAAATATTTGATATATTTATGTAGATTTTTTATTGTTTCGTGTAGGGTGTTGTCTCCTCACAACACCGTTTGATGGAGATGTGTTATTTGTGTAGATTTATATATAACCATTAACATAAAAACAACAAATGCTCTACGCTTCCAGCTTCCAGCTATGAGCTATCCCAACACCGTTTTATTGAGATTTTATACGATGATTATTTTTTGATTTAAATTTATGCTTAGATATTGTGTGTAAACATCGTCGGGGTAAGGATACCCCGACCTACCAAATGTTTGATATATTTATGGAGTTTATCTAATCTTTATTTGTTACGATAGCAAAAGATATATCTTTTAACTCTTTGTGGGATTTGATAAACTCATTTATCTCTTCAAGTGTAGCACTCTCTATATCTTGAAGCTCTTTTTTTGAGTAACCTAAACCTCTATTGTAGTAGTATTCATTGAATGCTCTGTGGAGTCTTTGAGATAGGCTCTCTACTCTTAGTGGCTCACTTCCTACTAAAAACTCTTTGGCTGATTTTAGCTCTTGGGCTGTGATACCATCTTTTACAAACTCATCTACTACTTTTTGAACTATCTCTTTAGCCTCTTCTTGGGTGGCTATCTTTGTCTGGAGATACCCACTAAGGTATGATGCTACTTTGGTTCTTCTAAGCATAGAGTATGCTCCATAAGTTAAACCTCTCTTAACTCTAAGCTCCTCCATCATACGGCTACCAAATCCACCACCACCTAAGATATAACCTGCTATCTTAGCCTTATACTGGTCTTTAGCATCATAACTATAATCAAAAGGCGAACCAAAGTAGATATATGCCTGTTCTGTATCTTTAGCGATATATCTAGTCACCTTTTTATCTGATACTTTTATCTTAGACAACTCTTTTAGAGCTACTTTTGGCAAAAGTGGTAAAAGTTTTTTAACATCATCTTCTACCTTCTCTTTAGATATATCTCCACCTACTACTACTATGAGGTTATCATACCCTAAATGTTTAGATATAAACTCTTTTATATCCTTCAACTTTATAGAGTCTATACTCTTAGCTGTTCCATTGTAGGCTCTAGCTAGTGGTGAGTTATCAAAAAGTATCTCTCTTAGATTTTGTGAAGCGATATAGTCATAATCACTCTCTTTTTGAGCTAGATAACCCAACTGTTGTCTCTTTACCTGCTCTAAGGCATCTTCTGAGTAGTTTGGCTCTTTTAGCAACTCTTGAAGTAGTCCAAATCCTTTATCAAACTGCTCTTTAAGTGCCGATAGCTCTATGACAAATGTCTCTCTCCCTACATGGGCATTTAACTCTATCGCACTACTCTCTAACTTTTTGGCAAATCCCGTTGCCCCATCACTCAATGTTCCCTCATTTAGTAACTTTGAACTCAAAAGTGCCAATCCATCTTTACTATTTGCCAAGTGTCCAGCATCTGTAAAGACAAGTTGTAGAGATACGATAGGGATAAAACTACTCTTCTCATAGATAATATCTATATCTCTATCTTTGTATGGTATTTTATAAAGCATCGAAGCCATCAATATTCCTTGTGTTAATAATAGTAAAAAGATAACTCTCATTAAAATCTCTCAAGTATCTTATATGCTGTATTTCTCTTTGCTGGATTTTCTCCTACATCACGGATAAGCTCTATCATCTCACTCTGGTTCATCTCATTTTTTGCTCCAGCTGCTGAGACTACATTCTCCTCCATCATAGTGCTACCCAAATCATTTGCTCCAAAAAGCAGAGCCATCTGCCCTATGTAGCTCCCTTGTGTTACCCATGAGCTTTGGATATTTTTAAAATTATCCAAAAACAGTCTAGCCACAGCTAGATATCTAAGATACTGATTTGATGTGGTTTTAGTAAGTGTAGGCAACTCTCTTTTAAGCTCAGTATTGTCACTTTGATAACTCCACATAATAAAGGCTCTAAATCCACCTGTCTCATCTTGGAGTTGTCGTATCAAATCCCAATGCTCCACTATCTCACGAGTAGTCTCGACTGTCCCATACATCATAGTAGCAGTAGATTTGATACCTAGTTTGTGAGCCTCTCTATGTACTTCTAACCAAGTATCTTTATCTAGCTTTTTAGGTGCGATGATATCTCTGACTCTATCACTTAGTATCTCAGCACCAGCACCAGGGATAGAGCTAAGCCCTTTTGCTTGAAGTCTTTGAAGTACCTCTTTTATAGAGATATTTGAGCGTTTGGCGATATAGTCTATCTCGATAGCAGAAAATCCGTGTATAGTCACTTGTGGGTACTTTTTGTGTATATGCTCAACCAAATCCTCATACCAATCTATCTCAAGCTTTGGGTGAACCCCACCTTGAAAAAGGATTTGAGTACCACCGATAGCTACAAGCTCATCTATCTTAGCATCTATCTCATCAAAGCTAAGTATATAAGCGTCCTCTTTTTTCTCATGAGTATAAAAAGCACAAAACTTACAATCCACCCAGCATATATTGGTATAGTTGATATTTCTATCTACCACAAAAGTAGTAACTCTCTTAGGGTGAAGCTCTCTTTTTCTCTTTAGTGCCATCTGCCCCAAAGTTTTCAAATCAGCACTATCTATAAGCTCAACAGCTTCATCTATACTCATTCGTTTTGAGGATTGAGACTCTTTAACTCTACTCATCTATATCTTTCCTTTACCATATCACTACTACTTACTACTTAGTCACTACTACCCACTACCTAGTACTACTACCTACTACCTAGTCACTACTACCTACTACTTCCTACTTACTCTCTACTTCTTTGTCTAAAGCATCAAGCACACCATTGATAAACTTTGGTGATTTATCATCGGCTAACTCTTTGGCCAACTCTACTGCCTCATTGATAATGATTGCTTTATCTGTCTTAGCTATAAGTATCTCGTATGCTCCAAGTCTTAAGATAGCTTTTTCAACCTTACCGATAGAGTCATAATCCCACTCAGTTAAATGTTTTTGAACCTCTTTATCTATCATAGAGAGATTATCAATAGTACCATCAAAAAGATTATGAGAAAACTCTCTTTGTTTGTTTCTTATCTTATCTTCTTCTAGTATCTCATCACTAAATTTAGCTATATTTTTGTTACCCAAATCATACGCATAGAGTAAGCCTATGACTGCTTTTCTTGCTTGATGTCTTGTTGCCATTTTTATCCTTTATAGGTTTTCATATAGGTTGATAAGCTCGATAAGTCCTACCATAGCTTCAGCACCTTTGTTTCCTGCTTTTGTACCAGCTCTCTCTATCGCTTGTTCGATACTATCTACTGTAAGTACCCCAAAAGTTACAGGTTTAGCGTGTTTTAGTGCCATATTTGCCACACCTTTTGTAGCTTCAGCCGATACATAATCAAAATGTGGAGTAGCACCACGGATAACAGCTCCTAGACAACATACAGCATCATACTTACCACTTGAGAGTGCTTTATCCAGAGCAAAAGGTATCTCAAAAGCCCCTGGTACTAAGATAAGGTCTAAGTTGTTCTCATCTCCACCATGTCTTACATAGGCATCTTTTGCCCCCTCTACTAGTCTATCTGTGATAAAATGGTTAAATCTCGCATTAATGATAGCTACTTTTTTGCTATTATCTACGCTTAGGTTTCCTTCTACTATCTTCATATCTTTTCCTTTCTTGGTTTTTTAATCATTGTTGTGGGGATACAACACCCTACATTTATATGTATTTGCCTTATTTTTTAATCGGTGTTGTGAGGACACAACACCCTACTCAACAATATTTCTGATGGCGTCTATCTGCTCTATGAGAGTATCTAGTTTTTGAAGCTCTATCATATTTGGCCCATCACTTAGTGCTATGCTTGGGTCAAAATGTGTCTCAAAGAAAAATCCATCTACACCAACACTAGCAGCTGCTCTACTTAAGTATGGTACAAAAGCACTATCTCCTCCACTACTGCTTCCACCACTCGCTGGCATCTGAACAGAGTGTGTCGCATCAAATATCACAGGAGCAAACTCTCTCATACTCACAAGCCCTCTCATATCTACAACCAAGTTACCATACCCAAAGCTACTACCTCTCTCTGTTAGCCAAACATTATATTTAGCAGAGTTCTCGTAAGTAACATCTCCATCAAATCCACGAGTCTTAAGCACTTTAGCTACTGAGTGTTTCATCGCTTGTGGAGCTAAAAACTGCCCTTTTTTGATATTTACCACAGCATCTGTTTTACCAGCAGATACAAGTAAATCTGTCTGACGAGATAAAAACGCAGGGATTTGAAGTACATCGGCTACTTCTGCTACTACACTAGCTTGGTTTGGCTCGTGTATATCTGTAAGGATTTTGTATCCAAACTGCTCTTTAACCTCAGCTAACATCTTAAGCCCCTCTTCAATCCCAGGACCTCTAAAGCTATCCAAGCTTGTTCTGTTTGCTTTATCAAAACTAGCTTTAAAATAGAACTCTTTTGTACAATCTTCATCATACTTTTTAAGCGATTCTGCTATACGCATTACATTGTCACGACTCTCTAAGACACACGGTCCTGCTATGAGTATCATCTCTTCTCCTTTACTAGAGCCACTATAAGCCCTGATACAATTACTAGGATTATACCTAAAATTGTCCAAAAATCAGGTATAGCATCTCCTAAAATCACACCTATAATAGTAGCAAAGACTATATTTGAGTAACTGATAGTCCCTACAATACCTGCTTTGGTATATTCATACGCTTTTGTCATAAGGATTTGTGATATAGTAGCAAAAATCCCAACAGCTACAACATAGAGCCAAACAATCCCTTGAGGCATCACAAAAGGAGCAAACATCCAATCAAAACCATCAGGTACATCAATATAAGGAGTTATCATCATCAACACAAAAGGGGCAACACTACCAACCCCCATAAAACTCATAACAATGGCTCTTGTATCATAATACTTTCTAAGCTCACGGATAGATGTATATGCCAAGGCTGCCCCAATACCAGAGAAGATACCAAGCATATCATACTTATCAAAACTAAATCCATCAGGTTTAGCCACAAGTACGATACCTAAAAATCCCAAAAGTATGGCAATTATAGCTGATGGGTGAAGCTTCTCATTTAAGAAAAGCCACGCAAACAGAGCTACAAAGAGAGGGGAGGTTTTGTTATAAGTCACAGCTTCACCAAGTGGGATATATGCCATGATATAAAAGTAAGCCAAAAGAGCTATAAATCCCATAGAACCACGAAATAGTAGTAAAAGTGGCTTACCTCCTATCTGCTTAAGTGGGCTTTTGTAGATACTAGCTCCTACCAAAAGTACACCAAATATATTACGAAAAAATGTCACCTCAACAGGTGGCAATATCTGACTAACCACCTTAGCAAATCCACCCATAAAAGCGAAACTAAGCGAAGCTAGAAGCATAAAAAGCACACCTCTATCCATATTTTGAATTTTATCTCTCATAATCCTACTTCAAATTTTTATAGAAGTTTATCATACATTAGCATAGAGCCAAGAGCGTAGAGCTAGAAGCAAACAACATCACTTCCGATAAAGTACAGCATCTCCATACATCACCAAATCTTTGATAACTGCTTTTTTGATATATCCATCTTTTGAGACACTAAGGAGTATATCTCCACTTTTATTTTTAAAACTCTTTTGTACTATATGGGCTTTGGCATACCAACTAGCACTACTACCTAAATCATCTCTATACTTTTTGATATCTCTTTTGGTTGCTACACTTATAGTAACTTTACCTTTTTGCCTCTCCAATCCAGCTACATTTAGAGTGAAATTATGTTGATTTTTATGCTCTTGTATATGTCTGTTCATATTGAAATATAGTGTCAATAAATCATCTGTGGCATAAAATTTAAGAGTAACTTTCTTATTTTTGACGAGCTTACCATTTTGCCATCTCTTTTTTAATCGTATAATACGATGTTTTCTATGATTAAAAAAATACTCTTTAACTCTTTTCTTCCCCTTTTTTACACTGCTCATAGAGTAGTAGTTAGGGATAAATTTACCTGATACAAATCTACCTTTTGATATATAATGCTCTTTTTGATTACCAAGTAGCATTTTAGCGATACCATATAGTTTTAGTGTGGTATCTATCGTGTATTTTCCACCATTTATAATGATTTTGTTATCTATTTTACCTACTCTACCCAATATACCAAATTTAGCCTCATAATTTATGTGAATAACCTTAGCACTAGCGATATTAGATACGATAGTGACTAAAAAAATATAGATAAATATCTTTTTCATCTCGATAATCTCCTTCATTGAATATTATTTTACTATAATATCGCAAAAAATCGTAAAGGAATTGTGTCTATATGTCAAATGCTCACAATACAGAACAGAACTTAACAGAGATAGTCAATGTAATCGATAGTGTCGATTTAGGACTCTCTAACAAAATACAAGAGTTACTAAACCCTCTATACACATCAGAGTATGGAGAGTTTTTTCAACAGATATTATGGGGGATACCACTTGCTAACTTGATATTTGCCCTTTTAGTCTTTATATTTATTTTGGTACTTAGACACCTTTTTACATATATAGTATTGGCTTTTTTACAAGAGTTTGCCAAACGCTCAAAGACATACTATGATGATAGAGTTATATCAGCACTAAAAGCTCCCATAAGATTTAGTTTTATCATAGTTGCCCTACACTTCTTCTTTATACTCACCTTCAAAGAGACAACAGTTATAAAAAATATATTAAACTCTATGATGTTATATACTCTATTTTGGGCTATATTAGCTATCGCTGAGGCATTAAGAGAGATGATATATAAAGCTACTGCTAGGTTCAATGATGACCTCTCTAAAGAGATGGGTGGCTTTATCTTAGCTGTTATCAAAATCATAATAGGTGGTATAGGTTTAGCTGCCATTCTTCAAGTTTGGGGTGTAAATGTAACAGCACTTATAGCATCTCTTGGGCTTGGTGGTTTGGCATTTGCTCTAGCTGCTAAAGATACAGCAAGTAATCTATTTGGCTCATTGGCTCTTCTACTTGATAGGTCTATCCGTATAGGTGAGTGGGTTAAAGTCGGAGGTGTTGAGGGTGTAGTTGAAGATGTAGGTATGAGAACTACAAAAATCCGTTCATTTGGAAAATCTCTCATAACTGTACCAAACTCCATAGTAGCTAACTCACCGATAGAGAACTTCTCTCGCCGAGGGATTAGACGGATAAAGCTACATATAGGATTGACATACTCAACATCATCAACAGAGCTTATACAGATAAAAACAGAGATTGAAAATATGTTAAAAGCACATAGTGGAATTAGCCAAAAAGACTCACTAATGGTATATTTTGACTCTTTTGGAGATAGCTCACTAAATATCTTTATCTACACATTTACAAATACAGCAAACTGGGCTAAATACCTAGAGATAAGAGAGGATATACACATCAAGATTATGAAGATAGTAGAAGATGCTGGAAGTAGCTTCGCTTTTCCATCGCAAAGTATATATGTAGAATCTATACCTCAGAAGTAAGGGTTGATATTTATTTAATGTTATATTTGGTGTTGTCAGGGGACAACACCCTACACGATATTTCGCAAGAAAAAGTCTCTGTTACAAAATAAATCAATGATATATTAAAATGTACTCTACAAGAAAAGCTTCCTGCTTCGAGCTTTTCGCTTTCTATGCTCTATGCTAATCTATGTTATAATATCACCAATTTATTAAGAAAGAAATAACAATGAGTAATAATCTAAAAAAAGTAGCCATACTTGGGCGTCCAAATGTTGGTAAGTCATCACTATTTAACCGATTGGCAAGACAAAGAGATGCTATCACTTCTGATATGAGTGGTACAACTAGAGATGTTAAAAAAAGAGTAGTTACAATCTCTGAAAATAGAGATTTTGAAGTGCTTGATACTGGTGGTATTGATTATAGTAGTGAGCTTTTTAGCAAAGTGGCTGAGTTCTCTATGAGAGCAGCTTATGAGGCTGATATCATCATCTATATGGTTGATGGTAAAACTATACCAAGTGCTGAAGATAAAGAGCTATTTTATAAACTTCAAGAGTTAAAGAAGCCTTTAGCACTTGTAGTCAATAAGATTGATAATGATAAAGAAGAGGAGAAGTATTGGAACTTCTTCGAGTTTGGGGCTGATGCTACTTTCCCTATGTCAGTAAGTCACAATCGATACTTCAATGACTTCTACAAGTGGCTTGAGGAGCATATCCCAGCTAGAGAAGAGGCTACTCCACTTGTTTTAGAAGAGAGTGATGAGGCAGACCCTTTTGGAGAGTTTATCAGTGATATCAACTCTACACCAGAAGAGGAAGATAACAAAGAGATAAGAGTTGCCATTATAGGTAGAGTAAATACAGGTAAAAGCTCTCTACTTAATGCTCTTCTTCAAGAGGAGCGAAGTGTTGTATCAGATGTAGCAGGTACTACCATAGACCCGATAGATGAGAGTATCGAATATAAAGATTATAAGATTACTTTTGTAGATACAGCAGGGATAAGAAGAAGAGGTAAAATCTTAGGGATTGAGAAGTATGCCTTAGGAAGAACTGAAGCTATGTTAGAAAAAGCTGATATTGCTCTTTTGATGATTGATGCTACCACAGGTGTAATGGAGCTTGATGAGAGGATAGCTGGGCTTATCGAAAAGTATAAGTTGGGGGCTTTGATAGTTATCAACAAGTGGGATATAAGAGGTGATAAGAGTTATGAAGAGGCTGTTGAAGATATCAGAGATGAGTTGAAGTTTTTACACTATGCCCCACTCATTACTATCAGTGCCAAAACAGGTATGAGAGTACAGAAGATACTAGAACAAATCACAAATATCTATGGTAGATATAGCCAAAGAATACCAACAGCAAAACTAAACGATACTGTAAGAGAGGCTATCTCAAGACACCATGTACCGTCTCACAACGGAGCAGTAGTCAAGATAAAATTTGCTACACAATATGAGACAAAACCACCAAAAATAGCTCTTATAGTAAATAGACCAAACTTCTTACACTTTAGTTACATCAGATACCTATCAAACTTCATAAGAAGTAAGTTTGATTTTGAAGGTGTGCCTCTAGATATCGTAGCTAGAAGAAGAGGTGAGAGATACGAAGAAGATGACTTGGATTAACTCCATCTCATATTACTACCCAAAACAGTGTAAGAGTAGTGTTACGGTAGATATAAACATTGAGATAAAGCCTACTTTATAAACCATAAGTTCATTTTTTTGTATAAAAGATGTACCTTTGTAAAAGTAAGGCTTTACTTGGCTTGGATTGTTTATATCGTATATTACTTGTGAATAGTTGTGATATCTTTTTGATGTATCACTATCTAACATTCTTAAGATGACACTATCTAACCACAATGGCACTTTGGGATTTAGCTTAGATAGAGATTTTATCTTTTTATCAAAGTTTGGTTTTTGAAAAGGTTCGATATATCCAAATGGGAACTTTCCACTCAAAGCCTCATATAAAACTACACCGATAGCATATATCTCTGTCGCTTCACATATAGGAGAGTCTTCAAATCTCTCTGGAGCTAGATATGATGGTGTTCCTGCTCTATTTATAATAGAATATGCTTGAGATAGAGAACCAAAATCAACCATCTTAAATATCTCTTTATCACCTCTTTTACTAACCATTATATTTTCAGGTTTTATATCAGCATGTACCAAATCTTTTCTTATTAGATATTGTGCCATCTTTAGTAAGAACTTTGCCAAATCGATACTCATATCGATAGAGAGAGGCTTTTTTGATATATACTCTTTTAAACTAACCCCTTTGATATAACTCATAATATAGTATCTGTGTGTTCTCTTTTTGGGTATCACAGCTTTTGGGAAAAATCCAGCTTTTAACTCTTTGGCAAACCATACCTCTTTTACAAATAAATCTAACATAACCTCATCATCAAGTACATCATAAGGGGCAAATTTCATCACATATTTTTTACCCTTATTACTACACAACCAAGTACGATTATTTTGGATAAGAGGTGTTATAAGCTCATACCCATCTATCACATCACCTACTCTATACTCTGGAAGTAGTAGCAACTCACTCTGCTTTAGTTGTAGTCGTATATCAACTCTATTTATCTCTATAAGTAGAGCTGTTGTATCATCTGGTAAATTATCACTGTTTTTACGACTAGCCCTCTTAACAAGTTCAGAGGCACTTACGCCCATACCCAAACTCAACTCACTCTCATCTAACTGTGTATAGAGTCCATCACTACAAAGAAGCACCCTATCTGATGGATTAATACTATTTTCAAAGTAGTAAATATCTACATCTTTTGCCAATCCGATAGCTTGAGTCAAAACACCCTCAAAATCCCCATCACTATCAGCGTGGTCTCTCGATAAGAGTATCAACTCACTATCTCTTTTTAGATAGATACGGCTATCACCTACATTTGCCCCATAGAGCCTATCACCTTCGATGATAACAAGTGCCAAAGTAGTAACTAACTCTTCTCTATCATACTCCTGTATTGACTCCATATATAGTATATTGTTTATAGAGTTGATAAAGTGCCTTATTGACTTCTCTATACTCCAGCTTTTTGGGCGATTTTTCAGTGAAGATAATAGAAACTCACACACCCTTTTTGATGCGACATCACCATACTCAGCAGAACCTACCCCATCACACACTATCGCTACTGTAATATCATCTAAAACCTTTACACCATAGTAGTCATCACCTACTAACTCTTTTGCTTTTGCTAAAGTAAAAGCCGATGTTACGATATCAGCTGTTGCCATATATCAACCTTTTTTATACTATTATATCTACATTCATAAAGATACTCAACAACTCTTTTGGATATAATTTCATCAAATTTACAGCAGGAGAGATTATGCGAGTACTAACAGGGATACAAGCATCAGGGAAACTACACATAGGTAACTATTTTGGAGCGATGAAACCTATGGTAGAGCTTCAAGAAGATAACGAACTTTTTACATTTATAGCAAACTACCACTCACTTACATCATCAAGTGATGCCAAAACATTAAAAGATTATACTTTAGATGCTGTTATAGACTATCTAAGTATAGGTATAGACCCTAACAAAACTACATTTTGGGTACAAAGCCATGTGCCACAAGTGCTTGAGTTATACTGGATACTCTCAAAGTTTACACCGATGGGACTACTAGAGAGAGCACATAGCTATAAAGATAAAGTAGCAAAAGGGATACCAGCATCACATGCTCTATTTAGCTACCCTGTTTTAATGGCTGCTGATATACTACTATTTGATATAGACAAAGTTCCTGTGGGTAAAGACCAAGTTCAACATCTTGAGATTACTCGTGATATAGCTATCAAATTTAATAATGAGTATGGAGAGATATTTAAACTTCCTACTGCTGTTGTTAGTGAAGATGTAGCTACAATTCCTGGGATTGATGGGCAGAAGATGAGTAAAAGTTACGGTAATGCTATCGATTTGTTTATGGAGGAGAAGCCACTTCAAAAAAGATGTAATAAGATAGTAACAAACTCTACTCCACTTGGTGAACCACTAGAGTGGGAAGATTGTAATGTATTTGCTTTAGCATCACTATTTTTAGATGAAGATGGCAAAGAGGAGTTAAAAGCTAGATATAGAAGTGGTAAAGAGGGGTATGGACACTTTAAAAAGTATCTAAAAGAGCTTATCTACCAAGAGCTTCAAGAGGCTAGAGAAAAAAGAGAGTACTACTTAAACAACTTAGATGAAGTAAACGATATACTCGAAATGGGAGCTAAGAGAGCTTCAGATATAGCAGATAAAAAGATGGCAACTATCAAAGAGGCGATAGGCTTGATATAGATTTAAGTTATGGCAACTATCAAATATAGATATAAGTATGGAGTAGGCTCGTCCTCCTCTCCATGGGAATATACAACACTATATGAGTTCATAAAGATTTCAAATCAACTATTTTATAGTGTCTATCTAGGACACTATATGCCTCCTTTGTCCGTTTTAAATGACTTTTTCTTAAACTACACAAATGATAAATCAAACAATATTATATGGAGAGCTTTCTCTATTGATGAGATAGAGTATCAAGAGTTAGTAGAGGAGCTATTGAGTGAACCATCTTCAGAGCTTCAACTAGATAGTGAGTATAAGGATATATCATCATTTAAAAAGTGGAGAGAGAAAAGTTTTCAACGAAAGTTAGCAGATAAAAAGGCTCAAAACTCTAAAAGTGTATAATCAAATCCACCCAAAGCAGTATCTATCATACCTTTTTCTATATCACCTGTTGGAATGATGTAGAGATGGTTTATCGACTCTCTCTCTTTAGCTATACTTAAAAGCTCTTTTACTCTGTTGGCTATGGCTTGGGCTGAATCTACAAGTTTAGGTGAGTTACTCATGATAGATACTATCTCTTTAGCAACCAACGGATAGTGAGTACAACCCAAGACTATCGTATCAACTCCTGCTTTACTCATAGGCTCTAACCACTCTTTTAACATCTCTCTGGTTTTATCTGTATCTATCTGCCCTGCTTCTATCTGTTCTACCAAACCAACACAAGCTCTCTCTACTATCTCAACACTATACTCATCACTCAATGATGATGCCAACTCTTGATACTTTTTACCATTTAGAGTTGCTCTAGTTGCCATCACTCCTATACTTTTACTCTGAGATACTTTACAAGCTGGTTTGATAGCAGGTTCTGTTCCTATGATAGTAAGATGTGGAAACTTCTCTCTAACTCTCTTTATAGATGCGATAGTTGCTGTGTTACAAGCTACCACAAGAGCGTCTATCTTATATTTATCGATAAGGTATTGAGTGATATTTATAGAGAAGTTGATAATCTCTTGAGTAGATTTCGCACCATAAGGGGCATTTTTTGTATCGGCTACATAGTATATGGTACTGTTTGAGAGTGTTTGAAGCAGAGATTTAACGATAGTCAAGCCACCCAAACCTGAATCAAATACGCCGATACGATATATAGAAGAGTCTTTGAAATCGATATTTGTCATTCTCAACTCTCCATTTAAAAGTGAAACTATATACTATGACTACTCATTCATCATAGATAAGAACTCTTCATTGTTTTTTGTTTTGAGCATTTTAGAGTATAAGAACTTAAGTCCCTCTACCTCTTCCATATTTTGCATAGCATTTCTTAATGCCCAAACTTTTTGTAGAGTCTCTGGAGATACCATAAGCTCCTCTTTTCTTGTCCCTGATTTTGTAACATCAATAGCTGGATATATTCTTCTCTCTGCTACATGACGGCTAAGTACAACTTCAGAGTTACCTGTACCTTTAAACTCTTCAAAGATAACCTCGTCCATACGGCTACCTGTCTCTATAAGAGCTGTTGCTATGATAGTGAGACTTCCACCCTCTTCTATATTACGAGCAGCACCGAAAAATCTTTTTGGTTTATGTAGAGCATTGGCATCAACACCACCTGATAAAACTTTACCTGAACTTGGTGTTACTGTGTTATAAGCTCTTGCTAAACGAGTGATAGAGTCAAGTAGTATAACTACATCTTTACCCATCTCTACGCGTCTTTTTGCTTTTTCTATAACCATCTCTGCTGTTCTTACATGATTTTGTGCTGGTAAATCAAATGTAGAGGCATAAACTTCACCTTTAACTGAGCGTTGCATATCTGTAACCTCTTCTGGTCTCTCATCAACCAAAAGAACCATCAATGAAGCATCAGGATTGTTGTGAGTGATACCGTGAGCCAACTCTTTAAGAAGCTCTGTTTTACCAGTACGAGGAGGAGCAACAATCAAAGCTCTTTGCCCTTTACCGATAGGAGCAAACAGGTCAAGCACACGCCCTGTCATCTTCATTGGATTATACTCCATCTTCAACTGTTCAAGAGCATAAAGTGGTGTTAAGTTATCAAAAAGTGGTCTCTGTTTTGATTTTTCTGGAGCTAGATAGTTGATAGCCTCTATCTTAAGAAGAGCATAATACTTCTCTTGGTCTTTAGGAGGTCTTACTTGCCCTGTTACAATATCACCATTTCTTAGAGCAAATCTCTTAATTTGAGTAGAGCTTACATAAGTATCACTACTTGAGTTGGCAAAGTTTCCATCTATCGAGCGTAAAAAGCCATACCCATCATTCATAATCTCTAAGATACCAGTATAAAGTATAAAGCCACCTTGGCTCACTTGTGATTTTAGTATCTCAAATATCAAATCTCTTCGTTGAAACTCATTTGGGTTTTCTACTTTTACCTCTTTTGCTATCTTAACTAGCTCATCTATCGGTTTTTGTTGTAGGTCTTCTATCTTATACCCTTGAACAGGTACATGTGTTCTGTTTTTTCTATTGGTATGTGAGTTACCATTAGAAGATTTTTTATTGTCGCTCATATTTCCTCTTATCTAGGTATGATTTATAATTGTAGATTAACGGTTATTAAACCGTGTAGTAACCGTATTATAATCCTTTTTAGATTAAATGTCAAACTTTATCAACAAGAGCCTTGAATTATCAAATCTACAACCTTACCAACATATACATTATGTTTATTCTCTTTTGTATATACGATGTAGAAGTTTCTATTCATACTATAACCTCTAAGTCTAGCTGAAAATAGTTCACCTCTACTAATCTCATCAGCAACAGCAAACTTAGAGATGATTGTTACAACAGGACTACTCTTATCTTTTTTACTCTTTTTAAGGTTTTGTAAAACAGCCGTTGTATTACTCACTTCACTTATAACATTAAAGTTTTGACAAGCTACACCCAACTCCTCAAAAACATCAGCTATCACCCTACGGGTATGTGAACTCTCCTCCCTACATATCCATCTAAAAGTATATAAATCTTCTGTGTTTAACACTTTTGGTATCGGAACATTACTCACAACGATAAGCTCATCTTCTATCCACTCTCTATATACTAAATCACTATCTATAATAGGTGACTCTATAACACCCAAATCTATCTTTCTATCTTTTAACATCTCGATGATATTGGCACTTAAATCTATATTTAGATTAACATCATTATTGATAATCTTTTTTATATCATTCAGACACTCTCCAGCTATCACATAAGTACCAATAGTATAAGAAGCTCCAAGTTTAAATGTCATATTTTTATCGATAATTTTAAGAAGATTTCTCTCACAAATATGTATCTCTTTCTCTAATCTTGATGCTAACTTATAAAGCTCTTCACCCTCAACAGTTAACTTAATACCATTTTTTCTTCTCTCTATTATGCTACAATCAAGATAGTTCTCTATAAATTTAATCTGTTGTGTTACTGCTGGTTGAGATATCCCCAGCTTTGCTGATGCTTTAGAGAAGCTCCTCTCTCTCGCTACGGTCAAAAAGGTTTCTAGTTTTGTAAAATCTTTTAGCATAATAATAATTCCTTATATATAATCTTATAAAATCTTAATTGTTATTATTCTATCTAATTATACTTAAGTATAAATCAATATTTATCAATTATTTAGATATAATAATATTAATAATATGGAGAATTTTTATGCGAAACACAATAGCACAACTAAATGCTACACAACAAGAGGCTGTTACTCACATAGATGGAGCGATGCTTATCTTAGCTGGAGCTGGTAGTGGAAAGACAAAAACTCTAACTACTAGATTAGCTTTTCTTATAGGAGAAGTTGGGATACCCCCATCATCTACATTGACTTTAACATTTACAAATAAGGCTTCACAAGAGATGAGAGAGAGAGCATTAGCACTCTTAAAAACAGACTATAACACTCCTCCACTTCTTTGTACCTTTCATAAATTTGGACTACTCTTTTTAAAATTTCATATAGAGAAGTTAGGTAGAGAAAACAACTTTGTCATCATAGATAGTGATGATAAGAAAAAGGCTCTAAAGAAGATAGCAAAAGAGTTGAAGATAGATTTACACATCTCATTTATCGCCTCTGAGATTTCAAAATATAAAAACTCTCTTTTAAACCCCAAAGAGGTGGTGAAAAAAGCTGAGCTACCTGAGTATAAAAAAGTTGCTAAGATATACCAAGAGTATCAAAAAGAGTTAGAGGTTAATAATTTGGTAGATTTTGATGACTTACTGATGCTTACTTATGAGATACTCGATAAAAACCCTACTCTAAGAGAGGAGATTAGTCAAAAATATCAATATATAATGGTAGATGAGTATCAAGATACAAATGAGTTACAATTTAGACTACTACAACACTTAAGCTCTACACACAACAATATATGTGTAGTTGGAGATGATGACCAGAGTATCTACGGCTGGAGAGGTGCCAATATCAACAACATTTTAGACTTTCCAAAGATATTTGAGGGTACAAAAGTTGTTAAACTAGAGACAAACTACCGTTCTACAAAGCCTATTTTGGACTCAGCCAACCAACTTATAGAACATAACAATAAACGCTTGGGTAAAAAACTGGTATCTCACAGAGGAGATGGTGAGGCTATCGAGCTTATACACTCTATTGATGAGAATATGGAAGCCTCTGTTATCGCACAAAAAATTCAAAATATCATATCAGATGGTGTAAATCCAAGAGAGATAGCTGTACTATATAGAGTCAATGCCCTATCTCGCTCTTTAGAAGAGGGGTTCTCTCGAGCAAATCTACCTTTTAAACTCATAGGTGGTATGAGATTTTACGAAAGAGCAGAGATAAAAGATGTCATATCATACCTTAGAGTTATCGCAAATAGTGATGATGACTTCTCCCTACTTCGTATCATCAATAAACCAAAAAGAGGTATAGGAAAAAGCTCTTTAGATAAACTAATCCTATCAGCAAGAAATGCTAACTCTACACTATTTAGCCATATCGTATCATCACTGGAAAATGGCGATTTACCTGTTAGTAACAGGGTACAAAATAGCCTTAGAGAATTGATACAAAAGATTAAAATGCTACAAGATAGAGCTAAAAGTGATATAGCAAACCTCATCGAGCTTTTTGAAGAGAGTATAGGAGTAAAACAACTATATCAAGCTATGGCAGATGGTGAAGATAGAGTTAGAAATATAGATGAGTTTTACGGTAGATTTAGAGAGTACATCACACAAAACCCAACTACAACACTAGATGAGTTTTTAAATGATATATCACTACAAAGTGACCAAGATAATATAGATGGCAATGCTGTAACTATTATGAGTATTCACGCATCTAAAGGGCTTGAGTTTGAGTACATATTTATCATAGGTTTAGAAGAGGAGTTTTTCCCTCTCTTAGGAGAGGGGTGTGATATAGAAGAGGAGCGAAGATTGGGCTATGTTGCTATAACAAGAGCAAAATCACACCTACACCTTAGCTATGTAGATAGCAGATTTTATAAGGGAAAGAGAAAGTTTCTAATCAAAAGTAGATTTTTAGGAGAGCTTGGTATCATTAAAAATAGTAGATTAAGAGTTGAAAAGAGTTCTAGCTTTAAAAAAGGCGACTTGGTAAAACATCCACATTTTGGGATAGGAAGAGTACAAGCCGTCAATAAATCAGGAAGAGATTATAAACTTCTTATCAATTTTGGTGGCAATAAAAAAGAGATATTAAGCCCATTTGTAAAGTTAATATAAAAGGATTGTTGTGAATAGACTTTTTGTAGTAGATAAACCGATATTTAGAAGTTCAAATGGTTATATGGGTTATGTAAAAAGAAAATACAACACAAAAAAAGTTGGCTTCTCTGGTACTCTTGACCCTTTTGCTACTGGTTGTTTGATAGTAGCAACAGGACAATACACAAAACTATTTCAATACTTAAAAAAGAGTCCAAAAAGCTATAAAGCTACTCTTTGGCTCGGTACAAACTCTCCAACTCTTGATATAGAGAAGATAGACTCTATCACTGATGTAGAGCTATTTGATATAAAAACTATCAAAGATACACTCTTATCACTAAAAGGAACTCTAAGCTACTACCCTCCCAAATTCTCAGCGAAAAAAATAGGAGGAAAAAGAGCCTATGAGTTAGCAAGAGAGGGAAAAGCCGTTGAGTTAAAAGAGATTACATCAACCATATATGATATAGAGTTGATAAACTACAACCACCCATTTATACACTTTCAAGCTACCGTAAGTGAGGGGACATATATCAGAAGTTTAGGAGCTATTATCTCTGATAAGTTAGGTGTTGATGCTACACTCTCTAGCCTCCATCGCATACATGAAGGTGAGTTTTACTTTGATAATGAGAAGGCTATCGACCCATTTAAACATTTAAAAATAGAGAGAAATCAATACCTAGGTGATGAAGAGTACCTAGAGCTTGGTAAAAAACTCTATATAGACTATTTTAAAAACCAAAAAGAGGGGATATACCTCATAGAGACTACAAACTTCTACTCCATAATCGAGATAAAAGATAACGCTATCTCATACAAACTAAATAGATTAGAGAAATTTCAAGGATAACACTATGAAGATAAAATCTTACGCTAAAGTCAATATATATCTAAAAATCACTGGTCACAAAGATGGTTATCACACCATAGACTCAAGATTTATGAAAGTTCAAAACCTATATGATACGATAGAGTTTATACCTGCTAAGTGTGATAGTTTCTCTATCGAAGGGTGTGATGATATAGAGCTTCAAAGTAATACAATCTATAAAGCATACAAAGCACTCAATGAATATACAGGTGATTTGGAACTACTGGAGTTTTTCTATAACCATAAGGTAGTAGTGAGTAAAAATATCCCTTCTCAAGCTGGATTAGGTGGTGGAAGCTCAAATGCTGGAGCATTTTTAAGATTGGCAAAAGAGTGTTGTAACCTACTTCTATCCGATGATGAGTTAGCATCAGTTGGTGCGAAAATAGGTGCTGATGTACCATTTTTTGTATATGATTACGATAGTGCCAATGTAAGTGGATTTGGTGATATTGTAGAAAAATTTGATGAAGAGTTACTTGATATTGAAGTATATACCCCACCAATAGGGTGTGATACAACCATAGTCTATAAAACCTTCAAAAAAGAGCTACTCGATAAGATAGAGCCTAACAACTTCATCTCATGGAAAACTCAAAAAAGTAAAGAGTTGATATCAAAATACCCAGCCATAGAGCTAAATGACTTATACAAAGCATCTCTCTTAGCCTACCCCACCCTAAAAGATTACGCAAAAAAGAGTTGGCTATTTAGTGGAAGTGGTAGTAGTTTCTTTAGAATGGTTTAATAAAAAATATTTTCCACATAGAAAAACTTCTACCTCATCAAACTATTTACAAACTAGGAAACGATGGCTTTAGCCTCGCCTTATTTTAAATATGAAAATTTTTAAAAATAAAACTATTTAATGATGTAACCCAACCACATAAAAGAAAATCTGACTCTAATTTTGATTTATAGTCTTTAGCTATTTTTTCAAAATTACTCAGTGCTTTATTTACTTCATCTTCTGTTTTCATTTGAAAAACTAAGATTTTGTAATCACTATCAGCTTGAAGAAGTTTATTAAAATCATACCTGATACCTTTTTCTGTCATATCAGAAACTTCAATTTCCATAGCCAATTTTATACCAAGTAAGTTTCCATTGCCATCAAATTCACGCCATACAAAATCATAAAGCCACTCTCCTCTCTTCTTACTATATGATGGTCTTGAGTTATAACCAAGATTATCTCCTTCTTTCTCAAATCTTAATTTTATATCTTCATTTTTCTTAGGACTTTTCCAAATTTCCTTTTTCCATTTAGACTCATCACCTTTAGCTTTAGCCTGTTCTTTCTTTCTAGCAATAGCTTCATCTTGGATTTCTCTCATCCATTTTTCAAACTCTTTAATCATACAAAATACCCTCTATCAAATAACTCTCTTCGATAGATGAACCATCTTAAATCTATCACCCATTATAGTTGGTGCTAAGAGAGTTTTTATCTTATCTGCCTCTTTGGCATAGAGTTCAACAGTTGTCTGTTTCATAAACATTTCTAAAATCTCTATAATCCCAAATCTAACCAATGCTCTAGCTTGAGTCTCATAATCTATTAGCTCAAAACCACTACTTTCAAAGGCCTCTATCACATGAGCAAAATTTACATCATAGGTTATATCATCTCTTTTGTAAGAGTCTTGGAGCTTTAACTCATCATCAAATAGTGGGAAAACTTTGTGTTGGCTATATACTCTGATAGAGAAATCATTTCTCACATACTTTTCACCATAATCAAATGATATAAATTCACACCGTTTGATACCTTTTGCCAAATCATTAGCAAACTTCTCATATCCAACAGCAACCTCACCTTTAGTTAAATGGTGTCTTTTTGCCCACTCTAACATATCTCTAGGAGCATCTCTCCACTCTATCTTATGGTTATCTACTATGGCTATCTTATCATCTTTTAGTAATTCACAAGCAAAAGCATCAAATATCTCATTGGATACAACAACAGCCTCATTAAGATTTAATACTGATACATCATCAAAAAACTCAACCCTAACATCATCTCCAAAACGGCTATATATATACTCTTTTTGTATCTCTTGTAGGTGTGGTTGTCTCTCAACGATAGCAAACTTCATACTCTCAATCAAAGAGCTATCACAACTATAAAGCCACTGTATCATATCACAAAGTAGATAACCCTGATGAGCCCCTATCTCTACTAAATATGTATCTTTAGAGAGTCTCTTATCTACTATCATCTTATAGATATGGTTTGCTATACTAGCACCAAAAAATCTACTTGTACTTACAGCTGTATAAAAATCCCCATCTTTTCCTATCGGTTTATACTGTTTATAGTAGCCATCTTCTCCATATAACCACTCACTCATATACTCACTAAATAACATTATTTACCCTCATATATAGTTGTAAAATCTGTAACTGTTTCTCTACTTTATATATCTGTGTATCTAACTTTTTGATATGTAGAGTATTGAACATCACATCGGCATCAAGTTGTGTTTTTTGTCCAGCTTTTACTAAGTTTGAAGTGAGCTTATATAGATTTTTATATAGTTTTATATCTTGATATGTCAAAGCTATCTTCTTATCAAGTATCTCAATCGAATTTAGTATCCAGTCATACTCCTCTTTGATAGTATGTTTTGTATCTATGAGTTGAGTTTGAGCTTTAAGCTTTGCCACTTTTGCTAACTCTATATCGTTAAATGAGTTTATATCTATTGGCATTGATATACTAAATCCATAATTATAATACTCATCTTTGATACCTATAACTGTTGTTGGATTTAGTGTCCCATCTATATATTGCCCCTGAAGAGATACAGCTGGTAGATACTTAGATTGTGTCATCTTCGCATCATACCTCTTTTGCTCTATTGTATCCCTATCTCTTTTTAACTGTAAATTGTGCTTTTGATAGTAGAGTTTAGATACAATCTTTAACTTTGGTAGTCTCAATTTATCTGGATTTTTATCACTAAGAAGTGAGAACTTTTGCTTCAACTCCATAAGTGAAAATTTCAACTCAAGAAGTGCTGTCTCATCTTGACTCTTTTTCAACAACGCTTGGTCTAAGAAGCTACTATCTAAAATACCAGCACTATAACTATCTCTTTTTTGGATTATATCTATCTTATCATTTTTGATTTGATATTGTAATTTTCTCTGTTGTAGTTTTATCTTTTTTAGATTAAAAAGTACGGATACGGCATCAGCTATCATCGCTCTTTTTTGTATCTCTATACTATCTTTACCAACCCTATATGTAGCATTAGCATACTTTATAGCATAGTATATACCACCTGAACGAAAGATAGGCTGGTCTATCGATATAGAAAAATTATCTGTAATAGTTGTTTTAGTTGTATATTGTGTACTATAATTTTTCCTATACTGTAACCTTATGGGATTTACCCAACTCTTTGTTAAGATTTTATTTTGTATCTCATTACTTTTTTTATCATACTCAAATAGCTGAGATTTATTGTGCGATAGTATATCACCCAAATTATCAGCCATAAGATATGAACCAAATAGACTACAAACTACAAATAGCTTTTTCAAATCTCTCAAACCCTTCATCTATCTCATCTTTACTTATCGTAATACTTGGCAAAAATCTAACTGTATTTCTACCAGCTTTAAGCACTACAACTTTATTTGCTATCGTACTTTTCAACAAAGATGCCAAAGTATCACTATCTTTTACTCTAACTCCTCTCATAAGCCCCAAACCTACACTTTTTGTAAAAATCTCAGGATACTTTGTGAGTATAGATGACAATTTATTCTCAAAATAGCCTATCTTATCCTCTAACTCTCCACTCTCATATATAGGCTTTAGAACTTTTAAAACAGCTCGTCCAGCACTAGAGCTAAGATAGTTACCACCAAATGTTGAACCATGGTCTCCTGCCTTTAAGATATCTTTATGTCTGCTCATAACAACACCGATAGGTACTCCACCACCCAAGCCTTTAGCAAGTGTGATGATATCAGGCTCTATCTCATATAGATTTGATGCCAAAAACTCACCTGTTCTATATACACCTGTTTGTACCTCATCTACTATGAGTAACACATCTAACTCTTTAAGTCTAGTTGAGAGTTCTTTGATTTTATCCTTTTCAAAAGGCTCTACACCACCCTCACCTTGGACTAACTCTATCATTACAGCTACTGTTTCATCATCTATCGCACCATAGATATCATCTATACTAGGCACATAACTAAACCCATCAGGATATGGTGAGAAGTGTGGAGTGTGAAAACTCTCTTGCCCTGTCGCTTTTACAGTAGTTATCGTCCTACCGTGAAAAGAGTGTTCAAGCGTGATAACTTTATATCTCTTCTTCTCAAACTTAACCTCTCCATACTTTCTAGCCAACTTGATAGCACCCTCATTCGCCTCAGCCCCAGAGTTCGCAAAAAAACAAGCCATATCATAACCACTTAGCTCAACTATCTCCTGAGCCAATCTAGCCTGAGGTTCTATAACTTGTAAGTTTGATATATGTATGATATTTGATGCTTGATTACATATAGCCTCTACAAGTGTAGTATTGGCGTGTCCTACTGAATTTACACCAATTCCAGAACCAAAATCTATATACTCATCACCACTCTCATCATAAAGCTTAGAGCCTACACCTCTAACAAAGTTAGTATAGTCTCTACCATAAGTTTGAAGTACAAACTTCTTATCTATCTCTTCTAATCTCATCTTGATAACCTTGATAATTTATTGAGGATATTATATCCTATTTGGGTTTATGTTTTGTAAATACTCAACTACTTATTAACCTCTTTAGCTAGATGCTTTTCTACTGAGGCTATCTTCTGTTTTAGTCTATTTGATTTTGATTTTCTGATGTCAAACTTTAAAGAGCTATATACTCTATCACAATCACTTAAACACTCATAAGCTTTTTCTATGATATCTAAAGCCTCTCTTATCTCTTCTACCTCTATGATAGTTCCCATCGGGGTAAGTTGATATGCTACTCCACTACTATCTATCATCTTGATAATTTTACTCACTTGCTCACTAACACTACTTCCATCTCTACACTCATCACTTGTAGGAAACATAGCAAACTCCAAAAGTACGCTCATAAACTCTCCTTATTTTTTGATAAGTATTATGCTATAATCAACCTAAAAAAGGCTTTTTATGAGAAGATTGATACTCTCTACACTGCTTATCACTCCTATATTTGCCCAGTATAGTGCTACTATCTCAAATATTACTCCAACTATCAAATCAAAAATGATAAAAGGTCACTCATACCACTACGGTTGTCCTGTAAGTTTGGATAAACTTCGATACTTAAATATCACTTATAGGGATTTTGAGGGTAGAGATAGAGTTGGAGAGCTTATCGTACATCAAGATATAGCCCTTGATACGATAAGGGTGTTTCAAAGACTATATGAGATAGGTTATCCTATAAGAGATATGAGGCTCGTTAGTGATTTTGGTGGTAATGATTGGCAATCTATCGAAGCTGATAATACAAGTGCCTTTAACTGCCGTAACGCCACAGGAACAAAACACTTTTCAAAACACGCTTACGGTAAAGCGATAGATATAAACCCTCTAGAAAATCCTTACATCTCAAGAAAAGGGCATATATCTCACAGAGCCTCTTTGAAGTTTAGAAAAAGAGTACATACAAAAAACTCTTCTGAAGATAAAGCCCTCATCAAAAACGGTGATAAGGCACTAGAGATTTTTAAAATGTATCACTTTAAGTGGGGTGGAGAGTGGCATAGAGTCAAAGACTATCAACACTTTGAGCATAGATAGACTCTACTCTACATCTCTATTTGAGCCATTTTTTTTCAACCACTCAATAGTTGGTTTTTTTGATATATCCCATGCCAAATCGATAGATGAAGAGGCTTCTCTTAGAGCTTTTTGGGCATCTTTAAGATGAGATGACAACTTTAACCTACCTCTACTCTCATCTGCTAAAGCATCTTCTTCTATCTTATCTGCTAAATCACTCAAAAATTTACCCAAATCATCATAATACAAATCACCAGCTCTATACGCTAAAGTTTTATTATCTAAACCTACACCTTTGATAGTAGATGTATGTTTGAAAAAATCTCCAATAGCAAAAAACTCTCTTATCTCTTCTAAGTGTCCTTTGATACCAACAAATCCGTGATTACCACCATCTTCTACCAACACTTTAGCACCATCAAAAAACTCTAAAGCTTCGTGATAGTCTAAAACCTCATCACCCTTTTGTAACAAAACCATAAACTTACTCTCAAAATCTCTTGGTAGTTTTGATTTTGTCAATCTATATCTTTTTAAAAGTTTTATATGAGATTTTTTAAACTCAAAAGAACTACCATCATAATAGAGTGTAGCTTTTGGGATATATCTTTGAAGAGTTATTTCAGGCTTTACAGATGGATTGATAAGTAGCACCTTTTTAACCTCAGCCATAGTAGCTAAATTTGTAGCATAAAATCCCCCAAGAGATGAACCTATAAGATAGACTTCACCATGATATGATGATATCAACTCCTCTAGTGTAGATAGTGCTAATGTTGGATTATAACTAAGAGATGGTGAGATAAAATCTTCCCCGATAGAGTTAAAGTATTTTCTAAAAATTTCTGCTTTATTAGCAAGACCACTTGAGCCAAATCCATGTATATAAATAACCATTTTACTCTCCTTTACTTTATCGTTTTACACTTACTACTTCACCACTCTCTACACCATAAGCACTAAGCATACCATAGCCACTACGAGCCATATAGCACCCTGTATCAACATTGACATAGTGTGGTTTTATCTCTACTTTATAAGGGGTGATATTGTGTCCAAATATATTGAATATCTTAGCATCACTATCTGGCTCTCTCCTATTCCATAGTGCCATATCAAGAAATGTTTTATACATACTCTGGCTATACCTAAGCCCCCACACTGTGGCTATTGGTGCGTGAGATACGACGATTGGTTTATCTGATGAGCTTTTCAAATCTAACTCTATATAAAGAGGTAAGCCTCTTATCCACTCTATATCTTGGATAAATCTATCGATAAACTCATCTACTTTTGGGTGTTTTACAGGTTTGCCATCTTGAAGTTTTATGATATTGTATGATTTCAATGTAGCTATACCACCATTACTAAGCCATATATTACTCATCGGTAGTGGCTTATCAAGCTTAATAGCACTTAGAAAAACTGAACCAAAGCTATCCATCATATACTCATGATTACCCATCACACAAAGATGCCCACCATCTCGTACAAACTCGATAACTTCCATACTCCGACTACCTCTATCTACCAAATCACCAACAAAGATAAGTTTGGCACTTTTAGGTAACTTAGCTACAAGCCTCATTAAAGCATCATACTCTCCATGGACATCACCTATAACATAGTACATCTAAATACTCTTATGCTCCAACATAACCTCTTGATAACAAGCCCCATCACCATACTCACTGATGATATCAGGTGTTAAGAGATTGACATCTTTAGCATTTGCTTTTATCACAACACAATCTGCCCTCACATCTTCACTTAAGACTACTTCAAACTTGACACTGCCATACTCTGAACTCAACTCTACCATATCACCATCACTATACCCCAAAGATGGGTGAAATAGTGCTTGATTGTGTTGATTAAACTGTGTATTTATAGAGTTGTTTGGCTTTGGTGTGATGAGATGGAGTCTATCATCAACTTTAGCTTTTCTCTTACGGATTTTTCTAAATCGTTTGGTATCTATAAAATCATCATCAAAATCATCTATAAACTCAAACTCATCTTCTCCATCTTCTCCAAAACCATTTTGATACGGTATCTCTTCATAAGCTGGAGACACCATCTCATCTTCATCAAATAAAACTTGCTCCAACCAGCTAGAGATATACTCATCTTCACTTTTTAATCCATCAAAGCCCAATCTATCAAAAAGCTCTTTTACAAACTCATACTCACTTATACCATACTCACACTCTAACACTCTGTTCATCTTATGGATATAGTGGTGTCCATAGCTTAGTCTTACATCATCTTTTTCTAAAAAGTTTTTAGCAGGTATGATTATGCGAGAGAGTCTGCTTGTCTCATTCTCATAGAGTCCAAAATATATCAGATTTGCCACTTTAGATAGCTCTTCTCTTACTCTATTGCCATTTGGCATCGATTCAGCAGGATTTCCACCTTGAACCAATACTGTATCAAATCTCTCAAAAGGTGTATTTACTTTATGAACTTTTTTTGTCTTTACATCAAAAGGGTTATCAAATCCAAGTTTAGAGTTACTTATAAAATCAACCCCACACCCCTCTTTTCCAAAAAGTCCCAAGATAGCACCAAGAGAGTCGATAGCGTGAAGAGTGTATGAGCCTATGGAGTATTTTTGTACCCCATTACCAACTAAAAAGACAACTTTTTGACCTCTAAGAAACTCTACCATCTGCCCCATCATAGCCAAATCTATCCCCATCTCTTCCAATATAGCTTTGATACGATGTTCTCTGGTATATTCATAAAACTCTTCATACTCACTAGCAAACTCTTCACACCAAGTGCTATCTTCACACCCGTCCATAAATACAAATCTAGCCAACATTATCGCTAGATAGTAATCCATTCTTGGCTTTATGGCTAAATGAAGATGTGCCATCTTAGCTATTGGCGTTTTTACAGGGTCTATCACTACCAGTTTTTTACCCTCAAGATATGGCATCAAGTGGGCATTTGTCACAGTGATATTTCTACCCCAAACTACAACAACATCAGCTTGTGCTATCTGTTTAGGGGATAGACTTTTATTGACTCCTCTACCCTCTAAAACACCAGCATCACCAGCACCATCACAAAGAGTTCCTTTAGTAGTATGAGAGTCCAACTTAGCAAATAGTAAATCGGTAATTTGCTGTATCACTCCAAAATTACCAGAACCTCTCCAAAGTAGTGAGTTACTATTAAGCACCTTTGCTACCTCATCTAACGCTTCACTCATAGTAACCTCTCTACCATCAACCATAGGCTTAGTGATACGAGGAGCTTTTAGCATATCTTGATTTAAGACTCTACAAAGAGCAGAGTTTGAGTATGGGTGTGAGTTATCAGCATCTAACTTCACACCATCTTCATCTACCCTTGCTACTATCTTACAGGCATCATAACAATCAAATCCACAAGCACTCTTTATACTCATTTGAACTCCACCTTGATAAGCTTAGAAAATCTATCTTTTGGTTTATCTATATCTATCTCCACTTTATATGATGAGATAAACTTATCATCACTCACACTCCATATCTTTGCGATTTTATAATCACTCTTTTTATCATCAAGATAGATACTCTTACTCTCTATATCTACCAACTCATCGCTATCTAGATAGAGTACCAACTTCGCTTTTGATACATCATCTACTATCGCTAACGGCTTAGCTGGTGTGACAAACTCACCCTCTCTTATCAAGAGTCTATATAGATACTTATCATTAAGTGTGATAGATTTCTTCTCTATACTATCTGCTAACCTAGCCTCTTGTAATCGCAAATCCAATATCTGCTTTTTAAGTGACAATATCTTCTCTTTTATACTAAGATATTGGCTTTTTGCTCCACTATATGCCACAAAAGCATTATCTTTTTGACTCTTTGATGTGGTTGATAGTTTAGATAACCTCTCATAGTAACTTTTTTGACGAGCAAGACTCTGTTCTAATGATTTTGCTATATCCATATTGATAGTTACCATATTTTCAAAAATCCTAATACTCTCTTGTGTATCTTTTAAATTGATAATATCTATCTTATCATCTATATGGATAACTCTCCTATTGGCTATATACCTACCCTCATAAGAGAGATTGGCATCTGTGACTAAACCACTTACAGATGAGCTGATAGTAACTCTCTGATACGGCTCAACCTTAGCATAGTGTACTTTAGCAAAAATCAAACTAGAAAATAGAGTAAATAGAGCAACCTTTTTCAACTAACTATCCTTCATTTGTCTCAGAAGAGGTAGCACCAGATGGACTCACATACTGGTCATTTAGTTTCTGGATAGTCTCTTTTGACTCACCTATTAGTATATCTATCTTAGATACAGTTTTTGAGTACCATTTTTTACTAATCCCAAATATAGACCTCATAAATGTACTATTTTTCAAGATAGCACGAGATAACTCCTCATTACTTGAGGCATACTTTTTAGAGGCTCTCTTGGCAAAGAAACTACTAAGTTTATTGTGAGCTAAAAGCCAAAGTACAAACGCACCAACTCCACCACCTATAAGAGTATTTGTATCACCACCTATACCGTAGTTAAGATGAGCAAATATACCAGCTCCAGCAAGTAGTGATACTATAACCATATCAGAGATTAAAACTTTACTTCTCCAGCTATCTAACTCATCTTTAAGAAGAGGTAGCTGTTTCTCTTTTATATCCTTAGCAAAGTCATCTAAAGCTTTAACGATACGATAAGCTCTCTCTATACTCACCTTATCCATTCTATCAAGAATTTTTGCCAAATCAGCATCTTTTTTACTCTTTAACCTCTCTTTAAGAGCCTCATCATCTATCTGCTCAGCCGATTTCTCACTATATATTCCATAAAAATCACCAGAGACTAACCCCTCTTGAGATAATGCTCTTTGCCATGAACCCATAACATCTTCTAAGTTATCTTGTTTAGCTGTTGTATCTATCTGGTTCAATATATAGAGAACTTTTGTAGCATCTCTATGTTTGATAGTAGCTCCAACCAAATGTTTAAGAGTATCTCTCATCGCCCCTGGTTCTGGGTGTCTAGCATCGAAAAATATCAAAACCAAATCAGAAATCTCAACGATATGGCTCGTAATCTTAAGTATAGCATCTCTTTGACTATCAGCATCAAAGCCTGGAGAGTCTATAAGGATTTTACCTTTTACTTTTTGTGAATTTAGCGTTTTTAGTTGAAGATATGAATTTACTCTACTACCTTCACCTGGGTCAACCTTATTTACCTCTTCACTGATATTGTAAAATGGAAACCTAGGGTCAGCATCTAGTGCCAAACCTGGAAGAGTTACAACCTCATCACTATTACCATAACATATAACTGTAAATTTATCATCTACTGCTTGGTTTCCACTCTGCTGTATCGGCTCTTGAAGATACTCATTGATAAATGTTGATTTTCCAGCTGAAAATGTACCAAGTATCGAAATCATCGGCCACCAAGATATATTTTCCGTATAGGTTTTAGTATCCTCCAACAACCCAACCTTATAGGCTATCTCATCTAAAGCCTTATACTTATCTATAACATCTAAAAGTACAGGATTTTCAACAGAAAGGTACTCTTTTAACTTCTTATATCTCTCTTGAGGTAACATTTTACTATCCTTACAAAATAAATTATATTATTATACCCTAATGATTTTAATAACAAAAACTATGGTCTTCCCCACTCTAACTCATCTATCAAAACAGCACCATTATAATCTATCAATTTAACTATGATAGCCTCACTATTTCCACTCTCTTCTATCGGGATATAGATACTGTTCTCACTACATAAAGCACCCTCTACCTCTACAAAGTTACTATCTACATATATATCTATACTCTCAAAATAGTCTATCATATCAAGATAATCTCTCTCTATACTATCTACAC
>Ga0256828_1000365_pt1 | contig 31012 bp, 32 predicted proteins | sample CV88metaG_FD_185993 | JGI IMG/M metagenome (GOLD analysis project Ga0256828, IMG submission 185993) | Hydrothermal vent microbial communities from East Pacific Rise, Pacific Ocean - CV88 | ecosystem: Environmental > Aquatic > Marine > Hydrothermal vents | place: Pacific Ocean: East Pacific Rise...
TAATCTTGCAAACTTAGAAAATATGACTGTAGGCGATGAACTTTTAAATAGTTTTGATATAGAAAAACTCAAACTTGAAGTACTTCTTTTTCAAAGTGGGTATTTAACGATAGAGAAGATGGAGGAAATCCCTTTTGGTGGGTATGAATATAAACTCAAAGTACCAAATAAAGAGGTACAGATGAGTTTAAACAATCTCTTTTTAGATTATTTAACAGATAATGTAAACAATGAGATAAAAAAATCACTCTATAAAGCACTTTATCAAGGAGATATAGAAGCTTTTCAAGAGACTTTTACCTCCCTTTTTGCATCTATTCCCTACAACAACTATGTAAAAAACAGTGTAGGAGAGTATGAGGGGTACTATGCTAGTGTGTTTTATGCTTATCTCGCTGCATGTGGGCTTCACATTATTGCTGAGGATGTGACAAACAGTGGGCGTATCGATTTGACTATAATGTTAGATAGGCATATCTACATTTTAGAGTTTAAAGTGGGCAAAGAAGATGCACTTCTGCAAATCAAAAATAAAAACTATGCACAAAAATATCTTACATGTAAGAAAACTATTTACCTTATAGGGATAAACTTTGATGAAGATGAAAAAAACATTGTTACATGTAAGTGGGAAAAGGTGGTGTAGATGGGTGTTGATTTAACTGAGTATTTTGTAGATGATATTGTGTATGATGATACAAAAGTGATATTTGTTTTAGAATCACCCCATACACAAGAGGTGAAAAATGGCTACCCTGTCGCTGGAAAGAGTGGGGTAGATATGTCCTTAGTACTTTTTAACATTTTGGAGCCTTTTGGAAAGCTTGTTTATGAGCATAAGATAAAAGGATTAGGTTTAGTGAATGTTTCTAATTATCCTTTGCAGAAATCAGCCTATCATAAACCTGAAGCAAAGGTGTTAGAGTTTTTTGAAACGATTCGACAAAATCCAAAACCACGCAAATATGCAAAAGGTGGTATTAATATGGTAATCGAAAAAATGCTCCATAGTTTTCAAGAACGATTAGGTAAACATAAAGATAAAAAAGTGGTTTTATGTGGGCGATTTGCACAAAATGCTTTTGATGTTGTGTTTAAAGATGGGGAATTTTTAGATGTTTTACGCGTACCACACCCCTCTTTTAATAACTGGCGAAAAGTGCGTTATGCACAAGATATAGAAAAACTTAAAAGGTTCATAGTATGTTAAGACTTGCATCATCATCCCAAACACGAGCAGCATTACTAGAAAATGCTTCCATACCATTTATACAAGAAAGTGTTGATTTTGATGAGGAGAAGATTGTTGCTTCTTCCCCTAAGAATTTTGTTTATCAAGCGACGCTAGGTAAGTATGAAGCAAATCTAAAAGCTTTTGGTATAGAGGAGTTTCCCCTCTTAGTTGCTGATACTGTGGTGACTTCACAAGGGCAGATTTTACGCAAAGCAAAGTGTAAAGAGGATGCTCGAAATATTTTAATGACACAAAGTGGAAATGTAACAAGTATTATTACTTGTATGATATACCATGCTAAAGAGCAAAAGATTATTGACATAAGTCAGACAGATTATATTTTTGATGATTTTGATGCAGATGCTTTAGAAAACTATCTTGAGAGTGGTGAGTGGCGAGGTAAGGCTGGAGCATGTATGGTTGAGGGGTTTTGTAAATCCTACATCAAAGAGGTGCATGGCTATGAATCAACAGCGATGGGGCTATGTGTAGAAGTACTACAAGCTTTTACAAATTAAGAGGTTCATGAATGAATGATAATAAAATAAGATGGCTGTTTGTTTGGGTTATTTTATTATTAGGTATGGCTTTTTATAGCTATATAGTATTTGTTAATGAAAAAAAAGAGCAAATGCTTACAAAAGAGTATAGAAATCTTGCTACTAATATGAAAATGACTATGCAAAGTGCTATTTTTCAAAAAGAGAAAGCAACAGCATCTATAGCTATAGCTCTTGTTGATCATAATCAGGAGCTTGTAGCACTTATAAAAAAAGGTTCTATCCCTAAAAACTACTTTGTAATGCTTAGTAAACAACTCAGAGATAATACAAATTATAAAAATATTTGGATACAAGTTATCGATAAAAACTTACATGTTCTTCATAGAAGTTGGAGTGAACAACGAGGTGATAGTGTTGCTAAAACTCGCCAAGATATAGCTAGAGTTTTTCAAACACATAAGGTGATGAGTGATATAAATGTCGATAAATATACACTCTCCATCAGAGCTTTGGTTCCTGTTTTTGATCATCATAAGGTGATAGGGGTTGTTGAAGTGGTTTCCCATTTTAACTCTATAGCTAAAATGTTTCAAAAAGAAGATACTCATTTAGTTGTGCTACTTGATAAAAAATATAAAAAAATCTTATATCATCCTTATACAAAACTTTTTGTTAAAGAGTATTATATTGCTAATTTTAATATAGATCATAGCATTGTAACTTATATGCAAAAACAAGATATAGAAGCATTGGTATCTGAGTACTATGTTTTACATAATGGGTATTTTATGGTACCTTTTGTTATACATTCTTTTGATAAAAAAATATTAGCTTATGCATTTATGATAAAAAATAAAGATACACTCTCTTATGTAGCACTTGATTTTATCATTTTTAAATGGATAGCTTTTGGTATCGCTTTTTTACTTTTTTTTATAGTTATTTTTTATATATATCTTTTTAAAAGATTAAAAAAACAAAAAAGTTACTATCAAAATATCATAGATTCATCAACGAATGTGATGGTAATTCATGATGCAACAAGGATTGTAGATGCAAATAAAATCTTTTTTGAGTTTATAACTGAGTATAAAACATTAGATGTTTTTAATAAAAGAGAACATTGTATTTGTGACTTTTTTGTTCAAGAGAAGGGATATTTACAAAAAACTATGGGAGATCTTAGTTGGCTTGAATACCTTCTTAAATATAAAGAACAACAGCATAAAGTAAAAATTGTTTATAGGGGGCATACATATTATTTTGTAGTGAGTGCCTCTCTTGTTGATGATGAAAAGCACCTTTATTCTGTTGTTTTTACAGATATAACAAAAGAGGAAAATTATAAATTTGAGTTAGAAAATCTTAGTATTCGTGATCCTTTGACAAATATAGGCAATAGACGCTATTTTACTACACAGTTACAGGAGTATGTAACAAATTCTAAGCGTTATCCTATGTGTATTTCGTTGATAATGTTTGATATAGATTTTTTTAAAAAAATCAATGATACTTATGGGCATGATGTTGGAGATGATGTACTGGTTTTTTATACAAAACTTATTCAAGAACATTTGCGTGAAAATGATATTTTTTGTCGTATAGGTGGTGAAGAGTTTATGATTATTCTTCCTTATATAACAAAAGAACAAGCCGAGGTTGTTGCTGAAAAATTACGAGCATTAGTAGAGGCATCTCGTGAGATTGTTCCTTTGAGCATGAGTTTTGGTGTTAGTGAGTATAAAGAGGGTGAGGAGATAAAAACTTTCTTAAAAAGGGTGGATGATGCTGTTTATGATGCAAAAGAAAATGGACGCAATAGGGTGTGTGTACACTAATGTTATATGCAAAAGAGTTAGAGGCACTTCGTAAATCTGGACGCTATAGAGAACGCTATGTTGTCAAGGAGGATTTAAAGGATTTTGCATCAAATGATTACCTTGGTTTAGCTCATAACAAAGAGCTTCATACGCTTACATGTAAGTATCTGCAAAACAGTAGTATCCATGCTACAAAAGCTTCTATGCTTGTTAATGGTTACCATCAAATCCATAAAGATTTTGAAGAGGCACTTGCAAAAGTTAATGGTTTTGCTTCTGGCATTGTTTTAGGGAGTGGCTTTAATGCAAATATAGCACTCATTGAGTCATTGGTTCGTAAAGGTGATAAACTTTTTATGGATGAACTTTACCACGCTTCGGGGGTCTTGGCTTCAAGCTTTGGTTCGATAGATGTCACTTTTTTTCGTCATAATGATATGAATCATTTAGCTGAATTGTTACAAAAATCACAAGCAAAACGCAATATAGTAGCAGTGGAGGGTATCTACTCTATGGATGGTGATATGTGTGATAAAGAGGTGTTTAGTCTTGTTGATAGTTATGAAAATACTCTTTTAATCGTTGATGAAGCACATAGTAGTGGTGTTGTTGGAAAAAAGCTTATGGGTGTTTTTGATTTTTATGATGTTGCTATCCAGCCACACTATATAAAAATGGGAACGCTTGGGAAAGCGTATGGAAGTTTTGGTGCTTTTATACTAGCAAGTGAGCATATAGTGAGCTATCTTCTTAACCGTGCAAAACCTATTATCTATGCGACTTCACTCTCTTTGTATGACACAAAATTAGCACACTACTCTTTGGAGTATATCATCAAAAACACTACCACTTTACAAGATGAGATAAAAAAGCGACAAAGTATTGTTTATGAGCTTTTAGGCAAAGAGGTACAGGGGCTGATTGTCCCTATAGCTATAGGTGATAATCATAAAGTGATGGAGATAAAAGAGAAACTCACATCACAAGGGTATAGTGTAGGCGCTATAAGACAACCTACTGTTAGTAGTGCTATTGTGCGTCTTATAGCTCGTGTTGGCGAGTCTTGTGAAGATTTACAAGAGGTGTGTCAGTTGATTTGTGAGTATCGCTAGCATGGTACATGTAAAAAGATTACACATAGCATTAGAGGCTAAAACATTAGTAGATATTGAGTTTTGCATTAGTAACTCTTTAGCACTCATTGGGCAAAGTGGTAGTGGTAAAAGTTTAACACTCAAGGCTTTGCTTGGGATGTTACCACAAGAGATGAAATGTGATTTAGATAGTGTCTCACCTTATGTGTTACAAGCTGGTAAAACGATAGGGTTTGTACCGCAAAATCCCTTTATGGCACTCTCTCCACTGACTAAAATTCGTAAGCAATTTTTTTCAAAACAAGAGCGTATTGAGGAGCTTTTTGATGCACTTGGATTAGATATTGCTTTCTTAGATCGCTTTGCCCCTGAACTCTCAGGAGGACAGCTTCAAAGAGTGGTAATAGCTATGGCTTTAGAGCATTATCCTAAGTTGCTTTTACTTGATGAGCCAACAACGGCTTTAGATCCACAAACAAAAGTTGTCATTATGAAACTTTTAAAAAAGTTACGCAACAAAGAGCATTTTAGTATGCTTTTTGTTACCCATGACATTGTCTCTGTTGCAGATTTATGTGAGGAGATATGTGTCTTATATGATGGGAAGATAGTGGAGCGTGGTAAAACACAAGAGGTATTAGCCTCACCACAAGAAACATATACAAAAACACTGATAGAAGCAAATTTTGCCAATAGGAAATTTAGAGAATGAAAATAGTTAAAATATTTGCCATACTTCTTTTGATAGTTATCTTAGTATCCCCTTTTGGGTTAGTTGGGTATTATCTGTTAAAGTATGATTACGACATTAGTTCACTTGTTGATTACAGACCAGAAGTGACAAGTAGAATTTATGATAAAAATGGTGAAAAAATTGCCAATATTTTCTTAAAAAAACATCGTTATTACGCCTCTTTTGATGAGATACCTCCCCGTATTATTGAAGCGTTGGTAGCTATAGAAGATACCACTTTTTTTGAACATTCAGGGGTGAATGTAGATGCTATTTTTAGAGCTTTTATAAAAGATGTAAAAGCAAGAAAAATGGTTGAAGGTGCGAGTACTATTACACAGCAGTTGGTAAAAAATAGACTTTTAACAAGAGAGAAAAAACTTTCTCGTAAAATTAAAGAACTTATCTACTCTATAAAAATTGAACAAGCACTTACTAAAGAGGAAATCTTAGAACGCTATCTTAATGAAATCTATTTTGGGCATGGGTATTATGGTATAAAAACAGCTGCTGATGGTTATTTTCATAAAAAGCTTGAAGATTTAACGCTCAAAGAGATGGCTATACTTGTAGGACTTCCAAAAGCACCAAGTACTTATGCACCTACAAAAAATTATGAAATCTCTATGGGAAGAGCAAATCGTGTTATCAATAGAATGCATGTTCTTGGATGGATAGATGATGCAACTTTTGAAAAAGCACTTGCTGAAAATCCTATAGTTTATGATGATACACTTACACAAAATAAAGCACCATTTATAGTTGATGAGGTAGCGAGAAGATTTAAAGAGATGGGTATTACTGATCTTAAGACAGGTGGTTATGAAATTTATACAACAGTCGATTTACGCTTACAAAATGTAGCAAAAGGTGCATTGAAATTTGCATATAACAAGGCACTAAAAAGAATTGAAATTTATAAGAAAAAAGATGAAGCAAAACTCAAACAAGCTTTAGCAAGAGGTGATACAGAGTTTCAACTTCAAGATGTTAATGTTTCTCAGCTTAATGGTGCTTTAGTCTCTCTTGATTCAAAAACAGGTGATATTTTAGCACTTGTTGGTAGTATAGACTATAAAAAAAGTTCTTATAATCGTGCAACACAAGGTAAACGCCAGCCAGGAAGTGCTTTTAAACCTTTTATCTATCAAGTAGCGATAGATTTGGGTTATAGTGGTGCTACTAAACTTGTTGATATTGCAAAAACTTATGAGTATGAAAAAAATGGTGAAGAGAAAAAATGGCGTCCAAAAAATTATGAAAAAGATTATAAAGGGCTTATCACTTTACGGGAAGCTTTAGTGCATTCACGAAATCTTGCAACGATTAATCTTGTAAATGATATAGGTTTGAGTACTTTACTAAGGGAATTAAAAAAATTTCATATTAAAAATTTACCAAAAGATCTTTCTATAGCCTTAGGTACAATGTCTATATCTCCTTTACATCTTGCAAAGTATTATACTTCTTTTGCCAATCATGGTATTCAGGTTGATACACATCTTATAAAAAGTATAGAGCATAATAGTGATGTTTTATATGAAAGAAAAGTAGTTGAACATAACATTACAACACCAACACAAGCATTTATTATGACAACAATTTTACGAGATGTTGTTAAAAGAGGAACAGCAAGACGGGCAGCAGCAAGGGGGATAGCATTAGCTGGTAAAACAGGGACAACAAATAAAAATGTTGATGCGTGGTTTGCTGGATATTCACCAACAATAGAAACAGTAGTATGGTTTGGTAACGATGACAATACTCCAATGTATCATAAAGAAACGGGTGGGCGTGTAGCTGGACCTGCTTTTTCTGAGTATTTTACAAAACTTATAAAACTTTATCCTCAGGTGAAGCGAAAATTTAATGTTCCAAAAGGGATAGTAAAAGTAAAAATAGATGGAAAAGATGAGTACTTCAGTGATATATCAAGACCACCACGACGGGAGACAGAAGCAGATCCAGAAGAGGAGTTACTTTTTTAGTAACCCCTTTTTTTATTAGTGGAAAGCTCTATTTAAAGCACAAAAAAGTGCTTTAATAGAAGCGATAGTGATGTCATTGTCTGCTCCTACACCAAAACATGAAAGGATAGTTGTACTTTGTACTTCTATATAAGCAACAGCTTTCGCTGAACTTTTGTCACCACAAGAGTGTTCGGCATATGATTTAATAGAAAAATCATTTTTATAATCTCTTTGTAGAGCATTCTTGCATGCATCTATAGGTCCGTTACCTTCGCCTTGTGATGTAATTTTCTTACCATTATAAAAATAGCAAAGTGTACATTTTGATATACCATCTTCTGTTTTTAAACTAAAATCTACTAAAGAAATAGTCTCTTTAATCTCAAAATATTCTTTTTTAAAGACTGCTAAAATTTCTTCATGACTTAGCTCTCTTCCTTTCGTATCACTGAGTGTTTGTACTGCTCGGCCAATCTCAGGGTGCATAGCTTTTGGAAGGTGATAACCATAGTTTTTTTCTAAGATATAAGCAACCCCTCCTTTACCAGATTGGGAATTAATACGGATGATAGACTCATAGGTACGACCAACATCAGCAGGATCCATAGGTAAGTATGGTACCTCCCAAAAAGGATCTTCTTTTGCTTGTTGGTATGCTAAACCTTTGTTTATAGCATCTTGATGTGATCCTGAAAAAGCAGTATAGACAAGTTCCCCAACATAAGGGTGTCTGGGGTGTGTTGGTAGCTCTGTACAGCGTTCAACAACCTCTAAAACTTCATTTACATCTGAGAAATTAAGTTCTGGATCAACCCCTTGAGTAAGCATATTTAATGCTAAAGTGATAATATCAACATTGCCTGTTCGCTCACCATTACTTAAAAGTGTTCCTTCAACTCTATCTGCTCCTGCTAAAAGTGCAAGTTCTGTTGCCGCTATAGAAGTGCCTCTATCGTTATGCGTATGGGTAGATATAAGGATATGTTCACGATTATCAAGATGTTTACTCATCCATTCAATTTGATCGGCATAAATATTTGGTGTTGCCATTTCAACCGTTGCTGGAAGATTTAAGATAACAGGACGCTCTTTACTTATACCCCATTGTTGTGTTACTTTATTACAAATATGAACAGCAAATTCCAACTCTGTACCTGTAAAACTTTCAGGAGAATATTCTAAAAAAATAGTTCCATTATGGTTTGCTTCATATTTTTTAACTAAATCAACACCAGCTAAAGCAAGTGTGACAATTTCATCTTTTTCTTTAGCAAAAACAATTTTTCTTTGGGCTATTGATGTCGAGTTATATAAATGTACAGTTGCTTTTTTGACACCTCGTAATGCTTCAAATGTTTTAGCTATAAGATGTTCACGCGCTTGTACTAAAACTTGAATAGTTACATCATCAGGAATTAGGTTTTCATCAACAAGTTTGCGTAAAAAATCATATTCTATTTTAGAAGCTGATGGAAACCCCACCTCTATCTCTTTAAAGCCAAGTTTAAGTAAGAGTGCAAAAAGTTCAAGTTTTTTTTCCATATTCATAGGATTAACAAGTGCTTGATTACCATCGCGTAAATCAACACTACACCATCGTGGAGCTTTTGTAATTGTGTTGTCTGGCCATTGTCTATTTGGCAAATCTATTTTAGGATAAGGTTTGTATTTACCTTTTGGGATACGATTTATCATTTTGAACTCTTTATTACTTAAAAATTTAGTGCAATTATAGCGAATTTGATGTTTTTTAAAAAGATATAAAATGATTTAATAGAAAAGTTTAAAAATTAGAGGGGATTTTTATGATTCTCCCAAAAGGGAGAAAAAACTAACACTGGTATGTAGTTTTGAATTCGTAAGCAGTTGGACGACCTTCATCTGGCCATACATCTCTTTCAAATCTATAGTGTTGATAAGCATTAATAAATTCATCTGTAAATACAGGTTTTAAGAATTGATTATCAGAGATTAAACCTTCAAGAGCTTCTCTTAAAGTGTGTGGCATTTGAGGAATACCTTTTTCACGAATCTCATCAAGAGAAAGTTCAAATAAATCTTCATCCATTGGACCAACAGGAACAGTTTTGTTTTTGATACCATCAAGTCCAGCCATCATCATTACTGCAAATGCAAGGTAAGGACACGCAGAACTATCTGGGAATCTCATTTCAATACGAGTAGCTTTTTCACCTGCACCGTATGGAATACGACAAGCAGCAGAACGATTTTTAGCAGAGTAAGTAAGAATACTTGGTGCTTCAAAACCTGGAAGAAGTCTTTTGTATGAGTTTGTTGATGGGTTAGTAAATGCAGAAACAGCCGCAGCATGTTTAAAGATACCACCAGCATAGTTAAGTGCCATTTCTGAAAGGTTACCATAGTTACCTTCAGCATAGAAAAGGTTTTTACCATCTTTCCATAAAGATTGGTGTACATGCATACCATTACCATTATCACCATAAAGTGGTTTTGGCATAAAAGTACAAGTTTTACCATTAAGATGAGCAATCATTTTACATACATATTTGTATTTTTGAACATTATCAGCAGCACCAATGATGTCAGAGAAAACGATACCAATTTCACCTTGACCTTGAGCAACTTCGTGGTGACCAAGAACAACTTCTAAACCAACTTGCTCTAATACTTGCATCATTTCAGCTCTTAAATCTACCATAGAATCTGTTGGTGCAACTGGGAAGTACCCACCTTTTGTTCCTGGTCTGTGACCTGTGTTATACATATCTTCATAAGTAGTGTTAGAGTTCCATTCACCCTCTTCAGTATCTACTTTATAACCAGCTTCATTGATGTTGTCGATGAATTGAACATTATCAAAGATAAAGAATTCATTTTCAGGACCAAAGTATGCTGCATCAGCTATACCTAATGCATCAGCATGTTTAAGTGCTTTTTTAGCGATAGAACGAGGACATCTTTCATATAAGTCACCTTTGTAAATATCAAAAACATCACAAAAAACGATGATAGTTGGATCAGCAGTAAAAGGATCTAAGAAAGCTGTTGGAACATCAGCTTTTAAAAGCATATCTGATTCATTGATTGGTTGCCAGTTTTCAATAGATGAACCATCAAAAGGGAAACCATTTTCTAAGTTTTCAGCATTTACTGCACTCATACGGTAACTTAGGTGGTGCCATGCACCTTTAAGGTCTGTAAATCGTAAATCTACAAACTGTACATCATTTTCTTCACAATATGCAAAGAATTCTTCTATATTATTAACAAAATTTGCCATTCATTTTCTCCTGAAATTAATTCTGCATTAGTATATCTGATTTATGAATAATGCAATCTTTAAAAGTGATTAAAAATTACGCATACTTTCGAGGGTGTTTCGTAAAGTGATAGTTTTACTAAAGCTATAGAATCTTTTTTGTAAAAGATAAAAATTTAGATATAATTTAAAATTAAAATAATAATAAGGTTAGATTATGAAAAAAGTATTTTTGATGATTTTTATTGTCAGTGTTTCATCATTAGTTGCAAAACAAATGACATTAGAAGAAAAACATATTCAAGAACAAATGGCAAAAGAGCAGAAGTTTGCAAAAGAGCAAAAATTTTATCAGGGTGATGAATATAATCTTTCTGAACAAAAAGTTGATCCTAAAGAGCTTGATTCTGTTCCATCTATCGAACCAGAAGATGATTTTGATATGACAGATGTATATAGAGATGATATTTAAATTTTATTTTTAAGTATTTCTTTAATAAAAATGATAAAAAATCGTATATAATACTCACTTACTTTAAAAAAGTGGAGATTACAAAAAGGAGCCAAAGGTGGCAAAAGTATTAAAAAAGAAAGTCTTGAAAAAAAAGACAATTACAGCAGTAGCAAAAAAGGCAGTAAAAAAAGCAGTAGCAAAAAAAGTACTTCCTAAGAAAGATGCAAAAAAAGTTACTAAGAAAGTTGTCAAAATTGCAACAAAAACTAAACCAACAGTGAAAAAAGCGGTAAAAAAAGTTGCAAAAACTGTAGTGAAAAATATTAAAACTTCGCAAGTAAAAATAAAAAAAGCAACAAAAAAGAAATAAGTTTCTAAAGTCATTATGACTTTAGGAAAAAAGTACCTTAAAAGTTGAGCCTTTGTTTATTTTACTTGTTATATCTAATCTAAAATGATGTAGGGAAAGGATTTTATTTACTAAAAATAGGCCAAGTCCTAATGAATTGTTCCAACTATTTTTATGTACTCTATAAAATTTTTCTGTAATGTTTTGTAACTCTTTCTTGTCTATACCTATTCCCGTATCTCTAACTTCTAAACTTTTAGTGGAGATATATATATGCACTTCATCTTCAGAGTATTTAAAGGCGTTTTCTATAAGGTTTGTGATGACAATCCCAAAGAGTGTTTCATCTATAGCAATCGTCGCTTGTTTATCACCTTCAATGATGACATCTCTATGGGTGTAATTAAGTTGAAGATTTTGTACGAGATCTGAGGTGAGATTATAAAGATTTACTTTTTTTGTAGTGAGTGTTTGTTGCTCTCCGTCTAGTTTCATAGAGAGTCGTAAAGTATCAATGAGATTACTTAATTTGACACCGTTATTAAAAATTTTAGTAAGAAATTTTCTTCTGATTGTTGTGTTGAGTTTATCATCTTCTAAGAGTGTTTGAGCATAGCCATTAACAACAGCTATAGGATTTTTAAATTCGTGAGAGATTGCTGAGATGATATCATCTTTTTGTTTATTTGCTTCAAGGAGTGTTTGCGTATATTTTGATTTTTGTTTATCTTTTTTTACTAGTATTTGTGATATTTTTGTAAGAAGATTTGTTATGTGATCAAACTCTTCAGAGTAATTCGAATGAATATAGGTAATTTTTTCTTTTTTAGTGAGTGATTTTAAAAAGGTAACAATTTTATTTGTTTCTCTTTGAATTTCTATATTAATTTTATAAATCATTATAAAAGTAGCTATAAAAAAGAGGATGACGACAATAGTTATTTTCATTCCTAAAGAGAAAATTTGTGCTTCAATTCCAACAATTTCTTTAGCAAGACGAATATAAAGCGTTTTCCCATTTATAGTACATTTTTTAGCGACATATAAAAGATTTTTATGTAGAGTGTGAGAGTATCGTATGATGGAACCGAAAGTTTGAGTATCTGCTTGTAAAATCTCTTTTCTGTAACGATGATTTTCCATTGTTGTTTTATCTTTATGTGATTCTGCTATAACTTTACCATCTGTGTTGATAATACTAAGACGAATATGAAGTTTATTTTTAATATTTTTGGCTAATTTATCAAGATTAGTTTTTGGATTTATTTGAAGGGTAAGGAGTTTTATATCTTGTTTAAAAGCTTCTTTTGATGAGTCGATATAATATTCATAAATCCAGTAATAGGTAATTCCTCCCACTATAAGGAAGAGGGCGAAAAAGAGTGCTAAAAATTTTCGTAAAACAATTTGATGAAATTTTAACACTCTTTAGCCTTTAATTTTGTATGTGTCCACCCATCTTGATATATACAAGAAGGTTAGCAACACTAATAGCACGACCAGCTATCTTTTCACTTTTTCTTAATGCTCGAAGCATTTTGTGATATTTTTCAAAACTATGTGATGAGTTTTCTGCTTGAGTTACAAGTTTTCTTTCTATCATTTCATAAAGATCATCAGCTTTATTTTCCTCTATGAGTACATCTTCATACATCTCTTGAAGCTCATCAGTATCATCTATATGCATCATTGCTATAGATGTTTTTATAGCTTTGACTGTTGATGTTTGCATAGGAAGTGTGTACTCATTAATAGTTTCAACATCAAGCTCTTCACATACATCAGTAAAACCACGAATAAAACTACGAGTATTGGAACATGCTCGTGCTATTTCGTTAATGATTTTAAAGTAAGCAACCACTTGGCGTAAATCTCTAGCTTCTGGTGTATAGAGTGCTAAAATCTTGATGATAGCATTATCTATTTCATCTGTTCTTGATGAGATGTTTTTTATATAGTTTCTTGCTTCGCTAAATTTTTTAGTATCACAATTTTGGAGTGCTTCTAAAATGAGTTCATTTGATTTTACTAAATCTTCACCTATGGCAATGATTTTTTCACGAACATCTTTTAAATTTGTTTGAAATGTTGGTAACATTATTTTTTTCCTTATAAATTCTTGTTAATTTTTAGCCAAAACGACCAGTAATATAGTCTTCTGTTTGTTTCTCTTTAGGGTTTAAGAAAATATTTTCTGTTTTATCATATTCTACTAAATCACCTAAGTACATAAAAGCAGTATAATCACTGATACGACTTGCTTGTTGCATATTATGTGTTACGATAGCAATGCTGACATCTTTTTTAAGTTCTACTATTAGCTCTTCAATAGCACCTGTTGATATAGGATCAAGTGCTGAAGTTGGCTCATCAAAAAGAAGTACTTCAGGTTTTACAGCAACTGCTCTTGCAATACAGAGTCTTTGTTGTTGTCCACCTGAGAGTCCCATAGCTGATCTATCTAACCTATCGTGAACTTCATTCCAAAGTGCAGAACCTTTAAGTGCTACTTCTACTCTATCATGTAGTTCTGTTTTATTTTTAATGCCATCAATACGGAGTCCATAAGCAACATTATCGAAAATACTCATAGGAAAAGGGGTGGGTTTTTGAAAAATCATACCAACTTGTTGACGAAGTTTAATAAACTCATTTTCTTTTTTAATTTCTAAAATATTATTATATTTCTTTGTTTCTAAATTAAGAAGTTCTATTTTACCCTCATATCTATTACCAGGATAAAGGTCATGAATACGGTTCATAGAGCGAAGAAGTGTCGATTTTCCACAACCACTAGGTCCTATGAGTGCTGTAATCTTGTTTTGTTCAATTGGAAGCGTGATATTTTTAAGTGATGGATGATCAACACCCGGATAAGTAAAAGAGAATTTTTTTATTTTCATTACTGCCATAATAGTTTTCCTTATTTTTTATTGCGTGTGATGTATCGACCTGTAAGGTTGATAATGAGAACCATAACGGTAAGTATAAATGAAGCTGCCCATGCTAAATCACGGCTTGATTCTTCAGGTTCATTTGCTAAGTCATAAATGCTTACTGTTAGTGATGGAAATGAGTCACTTAAATTAAGTGAAAAGTAGTTACTTGTTTCTGATGTAAAAAGTAATGGTGCAGTTTCTCCAATGATACGAGCAAATGCAAGTAAAATCCCCGTCATAATACCTACTTTTGCAGCTTTGATAACAATATCTAAAATAACTCTATATTTAGAAGCACCAAGAGCGATACCTGCTTCACGAAGTTCGCGAGGAACAAGTGAAAGCATATTGTCAGTAGTGTTTATGACAACTGGTATCATCATAATAGCAAGTGCAATAGCTCCCGCATAACCACTTGTCCCTCCAGTTGGAACAACAATGATGGCATACACAAATGCACCAATAACAATTGAAGGTGCTGACATCATAATATCACTTAAATCACGAATCATAGAAGCATATTTTCCTCTTCCATACTCTTGAATGTAGATTCCAGCAGTCATGCCAAGGGGAATTCCTATAAGAGAAGCAAGTCCAGCTAAAATAAACTGTCCTATAATGAGGTTACGAAGACCACCGTCAATAAGGTCATTTAAAAAGAGACTAAAATGAAAAGATCCTAGCCCTTTTATAAAAAGAGTGACTAAAATCCATCCCAAAAAAGCAAGACCAACGACTGCGGAAAATATAGAGAGTGCTAAAAAGATTTTGTTAATAAGAAGTCTCATTATTTAGCCTTTTTTAAGAAGTAAAATTTAGCAAGTGAAATTACTGCAAAACTAATAATGAAAAGAATAAGTGCTAAGTAAAATAAAGCACTTTCACCCAAACCACTTGCTTCACCAAAGTTATTTGCCATAGCAACAGGAATTGATATAGTAGGATCATTAATCGCTTTTGGAAGGACAAAAATTGAACCAATGAGAAAAGCGACAGCCATTGTTTCTCCTAATGCACGACCAAGAGCTAAGATGATAGAACCGATGATACCAACTTTAGAGTATGGAAAAATAATATCTTTAATCACTTCAAACTTTGTAGCTCCAAGTGCATAAGCTGATTCCTTTAAAACGGCTGGTGTTGTGTTCATACTATCACGCGTAATAGCAGCCATAAAAGGTAAAATCATAACACCAAGAACAAGTCCAGCCGTTAGGAGAGAAACTTGATAACCACCAACCAAGTCCGCAACAATAGGTGCAAAGTAGTAAAGTCCCCACATACCAAAGATGATACTAGGAATGGCAGCAAGAAGTTCTATGGCAATACCTACAAAGTAAGAGATGTTTTTTGGTGCGATTTCTGCAAGAAAAACAGCGATACCCATAGCAATAGGAAGTGCAAATACAAGTGCGATAAGTGTTGTCAATAATGTACCAACAATAGGAACAAGTCCACCATAAATAGTTTTTGTTTCACTATTGTCTTCATCATCAATCATCATATCATCTTCATCTTCTATCATATCATCTTCATCATCAATGGCATCGTCATCTGTTAACGTACTATTTGATGGTGTTTCTAATGAAGTAGAAGTAGGTAAATCAATCGCTACTTCTTTGTTCCAAGCAGGATTAAAAATAAAATTAATTCCATACTCATCTATAGCTGGCTTAGCAGCACTAAAAAGAGTGATAAAAATCCCCATAAGGATGATAAAAACAAGAGAAGCACTAGAAAGTGAAAGCTTTTGAAAGATTTTTTCCATTTATATTTTACCTAAGTTTAGATGTGTTTTAATGCTAATATTATAGTGTAATTTCATTACAAAGAGATTACATGTAAGAAAAAAAGTAGAAGAAAAATGAAGAGAAAAGGGGTGGAAAGGGGATTAGTTAATCCCTTTTTCTTTCCAATATTTTCTAATTTTATTTGTTAGAGAGTCTGGTAATGGAACAAAACCTAAACTTTTTGCTATATTTTGACCATTTTTATAAGCCCAGTCATAAAAAGCTGTTACTTTTTTATCTGTTTGTAGTTTCTCTTTAGGAACTAAGATAAAAGTAGCTGCTACCATAGGGTAAGATGATGTACCTTTAGGATCTGCAATTACTGCATAAAAATCTTTTTTAGGGTTTAGTGATGCTTTTGCTGCTGCTACTTGGAAATTTTTAAGTTCTGGTTTAATGAAGTTTCCAGTTCTATTTTGTATACTAGCCATAACAATGTCATTGTTTTTTGCATCAGCATAATCAATGTAACCAACAGAGTATGGTGTTTGTTTTAAAAGTGCTGCTACACCAGAGTTTGTTTTTCCACCTATATGATGGTCCCCTGGCCAACTAAGAGATTTTTTAGCACCGTAAGTTTTTCTCCATTTTTTAGAAACTTTTGAAAGGAAATATGTAAAGTTATAAGTTGTTCCAGAACCATCTGCACGGTGAACAAATGTAAGTTTTTTGTGTGGAAGTTTTACACCTTTATTTGCTTTGGCGATAACTTTGTCATCCCAGTATTTTACACTACCATTTGCGATAGCAACAACAGCAGAACGAGAAAGTTTGAGATTACTTACATGTGGAAGATTATAGCCCATCGTAATGGCACCTACAACACCTGGGAATTGGTAAAGATTATACTTTTTTAGTGTTTTAGGACTTAATGGTTTATCACTTCCTGCAAAGTCAACAGCACGAGCTTTTGCATCTTTAATACCTTTCGATGAACCTTTTTTGATATAGTCAATCTTGATACCTGTTTCTTGATTATAAGCTTTAATCCATTTTTGATATACACTATATGGGAAAGAAGCCCCACTTCCTTTAAGAACATCATTAGCACTAAGACCTGCGACTAACATTGAAGAAGCTAAAGTAAGTTTAAGAACTTTTGTCATTGTTTTACCTTTTTAATTTTAAGTTGTGGAATTATAAAGTAGTTTGATTACAAAAAGATTACAAAGCTACATATTTTATGTAATCTTTTTGTAACCAAAGTGTAATAAACTTCGTTCAACAAAATAAATTAAGGAAACATATTTATGAAAAAAACTGCTTTATCATTTATAGCTATTTTAACTTTAGGTTCAGTTGCTTCAAATGCAACAACATTATATCAGGATGAAAATGGTCAAGTTTTCACACAAGCAGGAGCAAATCGTAGTGTAATCAAATCTGATACACCTATTTTTGCAAAGGCTTCAAAATTAAAATTTTCAGGTGTGACATATATTGGATATGTTTATGATGATTATAAATCTGATACAAAAACAGTAAATTATAAAAAAGACACTTCAGATTTTGAAATTCGTCGTGCATATCTACAATTAAAAGCATACCTTTTAAATGATCCAAAATCATATTTTCGTGTGACTTATGATGTTCACAATGATAATGGGAGCATGGATGTTCGTGCGAAATATGCATACCTTTATTTAAATAATATCTACCAAAATACAGGGGTTGAAATCGGTCTTGCACATCGTCCATGGCATGATTATGAAGAGCATAATGCTTGGTTATATCGAAGTGTTTCTAAAATTCTTATTGAAGATAAAAAAAGTGGGCCAGATCTTTCAAACTCTGCTGATTTTGGTGTAATGTTTAAAACAAGAACACAATATTTTGATGCGGATTATGGAATCTTTAGAGGTGAAGGCTATCATAGTTCTGGTAACAATGGTACAGGTTTGAGTTTTGAATGGAGAGCTACGGCACATATTCTAGGAACATCCTCTCATCACCATCCAGAAAAACATACTTATTGGGATGCTTCATTTTATGGTCAATACAATAAAGATCATAAAACTGTTAAAGTTGGAAATATTAATGAAACACAAGATTTAATTTTTGGTGGTCTTCATACAGTATATAACCAACCAAACTTTTTAGTTTCTGCTCAGTATGTTTACTCTAAAGACACATCAGACATTGCAAAAACTATATCAAAACAAGCTGGTTCTGGATATAGTGTTAATGGTGAATACCGTTTAGGTTCTGTAAAAGAGTATAGTGTTCTAGCTCGTTATGATACATGGAAACCAAAAGCTACAGATAAGAAAAATAAAAGCTATATTTTAGGTTCAGCGTGGACTATGAATGCTAATGTTTCATGGGTAGCAAATGTTATTGTAACAGATAATGAAGCTGGTAGTGCAAAAGAAAAAGAAAATGGCACACAGTATATGGTAACAGCAGAAGTAAAATTCTAAAAACTTTCTTTTATTTTATAAACAAACTTCAAATTTCATTCTCCTTCTTTTACTACATAAAGCCTTTTTGGCTTTAGTAGTAAAGAAACTGTTATTTTTTTATTTTTCTAACTCTACATCAATGGAAAGAGCTTCCACTCCCTCATGCGTCTCTTTTTGAATAGTAACACCTTTAACATCAATATATTTTTTAACAACTTCGATAATTTCAGCTTTAAGTTCATCCATAAAAGGAAAGTTAGAACTATTCCTATCAGACATAATAGCGATGGTTAATCTATCTTTTGCAGTTTTTGCACTGCGTTTTTTATTGAAAAAGGAGAACATTATTTAAAAATCCCCTTTATTTTACTCATAAAACCTTTAGCATCATTCTCTACATCAACAAAGGCAACTTTTTCATCACATAAGCGTCTTGAAATTCTTTTATATGCTTGTGATGCTAAAGAATCAGGAGAAAGGATGATAGGTTTTCCTTGATTTGAAGCTTCAATAATCCCTTTATCCTCAGGAATCTTACCTATGAGCGGAATATTTAAAATATCGAGAATATCTTCACTGCTAAGCATCTCTCCACTTTGTACCATTTTTGGGTCTATTCTGTTGATGATAAGATATTTTTCTACCTCTTTACCCTCTTTAACTTTTTGACTTTTAGAATCTAAAATACCTATAGCTCTATCTGAATCTCTTATAGAAGATACTTCAGGATTTACAACGACAACTGCTCTATCTGCAAATTCTATAGTGTGTTCATAGCCACTTTCTATACCTGCGGGAGCATCGAGGATAACAAAATCAAAATCCTTTTTAAGCTCTTCTACCATTTTTTTGATTTTTTCTGAATCTAAGACAGATTTGTCTTTTGTTTGTGATGCTGCTAAGAAAGAGAGATTTGGTGTAATTTTTGATTTTATAAGTGCTTGTTTTAAGCCAATACCATCATCCATTACATGTACCATATCGTAAACAACACGGTTTTCAAGACCAAGGTGCATATCAAGGTTTCTCTGACCAATGTCAAAATCAACAACAACACATTTTTTCCCATTTTGTGCAATACCTACGCCTAAGTTTGCTGTAGTAGTTGTTTTACCAACACCACCTTTTCCACTAATAACTGCGATAACTATACCCAACTTTTCTCCTTTAATACTGGTGTGATGACTATTTCATTATTTATAAGTTCTACACGATTGAGTTTGTCTTGTAAAAAAGAGTTATCTATTTCAACATCGTGAAAAACAATATTTGCTTTGTTTGAAGCTTGTAACATCATAAAGTTACCATTACATCGAATAGAACCATCAACTATTTGTGTAATAATAAGTGTTCCATTGATGATAATACTTCCTCCACTGTTTACTCGGTTAAGAAGGAGAAGATCCCCATCAATGTTAAGTTCTTGACCACTTCGTATAAGTTTATCTAAAACTTGTAAATGTTTTTGTATAGCTTGTTGAGGTTGTACTTCTTCTTGTTTTGTTGCTGTAGATTTTTTGGGAATATTTGCATTAAAAATATATTTAAGAGATTTTTCTTGTAAATATTTTTCAATCTTATCACTTTTTTTTCCGATGATAGATATAAGGTGATTTTGAAAAAAAAGAGAGTTCTTGTTGAAGAAAGAGATAAATCTCTCTTCATCTTCAAGAACAATCTCAAAAACTTTTACTGAGTATTGTTTTGTTTTCAAAATTAGACCCCATCGACTCGTAAAACTTTTGTATTTCCTACCATAAGTTCTATCGTCATGATAATTCTTTTAAAGACAGATTCTTGTCTGTACTCAAGATTGTGTTTTGCACAAATATCTTTTACTATAGGTTGCATACTTTGGTAAAAAGAGTGTGGCATATTTGGGAAGAGATGATGTTCTACTTGGTAGTTTAAAAAACCATGTAAAAAATCAATAAAGTCACTACCTGTATTGTAGTTGACACTTCCCATAATTTGACGAAGGTAGTATTCCCCTTGTGTTTTATGTGGTGTTGAAAACTGGTAAATATCCTCTGCAGAATGATTAGGTACTATCACTAAAAATGAGTGAAGATTTGCCCATAGCTCTCCAAGTATCATAAAAACAAAGGCAAATCCTACTGCACTCCAGCCAAACGGTAAGAAAAGTAGTGGTAAGAAAACAAATTGGAAAAGACCATAAGGAAGAAGGTAGTCTTTCCATAACTCTTGACCTTTTTGTGTAAATGGTAACCATTCATAATCTTGGTTTCTTACATCATTCATATTTTTGTTATCTTTATTTTCTAAAATACGCTGAGTATTTGGTGCATAATAAGCAAGTTTCCAGACTGTTGCAAAAATATAAATAAGTGCATATTTAAAAAACATAGGCATTTTTGATTCATGTAACCACTCTAAGTTTTTTTCAACATTATCAGGATCATCAAGTTCACCTAAATGGTAGTGGTGCATAATGTTATGCTCATAAGCCCAAGCATCAGGTTTAATCCAGTCTAACCAGTCGATGTAGCGTCTCCAACCTTTTGCAAAGCCTGCTTTTGTGTATTTTGCAGGGATATTTGGAACTTTGTCATAAGCTCCATGTAAAATAGGGTGTGTTACATTTGCCCAACGAGCAACATTACCAACACCCATTAAAAAAGCTCCAAAAATTCCTAAACTCCAGAACCAAAAACCTCCTATACCACTTGTAGCATTCATAATAACAACAAAGGCTATGAGAAAAAAGCCACCAAATGTTGCCATTCTCCCCCATCTTTCTAATTTTAAAAGGTGCTGATAATCATCTTCACCAACTTTTAGAGTTTTCTTAATTTCATCTATATCTTTTTGTAGTTGTGCTTGATCTACATCTTCATATGATGAATATTTTGTATCTGTACTATTTGTCAATATGTACTCCTACTTATATAATTTATTTGCATCCATTATATAGTATAAATGCTAAAATAAAAGTGAACTTAATGAGAACTCTAGTATGTAAATACCATTTTAGATAAAATGGCAACAATTAATTATAAAAATTGGAGAGATAAATGGACGCTGCTAAATATATTTGGATGAATGGAAAATTTGTAGCATGGGATGATGCAAAAGTGCATGTACTTTCTCATACATTACATTATGGTAATGGTGTTATTGAAGGAACAAAAGCCTATAAAACAGCAAAAGGTTATGCAATTTTTCGTTTAAATGATCATACAAAAAGATTAAAAGAATCAGCTAAAATGACATTGATTGAGATCCCTTATACAGTTGAAGAGATGAATCAAGCACAGATAGAATTAATCAAAAAAAATGAATTTACTGGTGATAATGTTTACATTCGTCCTTTTGCCTTTTTAGGTTATGGTGTTATGGGTGTGTACCATAAAAATGCACCTGTAGAAACTGTAATGTCTGCATGGGAATGGGGTGCTTACCTCGGTGAAGAGGGACTTCAAAAAGGTATCAAGCTTAAAATTGCTTCTATGACAAGACCAGCAAATACTTCAAATATGGGTAAAGCAAAAGCAACTGCAAACTATTTAAACTCTCAAATGGCAAAATATGAAGCAATAGATTGTGGTTATGATGAAGCACTACTTCTTGATGATCAAGGGTATGTAGCAGAAGCAAGTGGTGCATGTTTTTTTATGGTAAAAGATGGAGAACTTATTACGCCTCCAAGTGATAATGCTTTAGCATCTATTACACAAAAAATGGTTATAGAACTTGCGGGTGATATGGGTATAAAAGTAAGAAGAAGACGCATTACTCGTGAAGAGGTTTATGTAGCGGATGAAGCATTTTTAACAGGTACTGCTGCTGAAATAACACCAGTAGCTCTTGTTGATGCACGAGAAATAGGTAATGGTTCTCGAGGTAAGATTACAGAAAAAATTCAAAGTACTTACTTTGATATAGTCTTTGGTAGAAATGCAAAATATGAGCATTACTTAACATATATAGACGAAAATTAAATTAAAAAAAAGGGTATATAAATGGCGTCAGATATGAATGACTATTTCAATAAAAAAAAGAGTGAAAATGGGGGATTTAAAAAAGATTCTTCTCAAGGTGGTGGATCAAATAATAATGGACCACAAGTACCAAATATAGATTTTAATTTTGGTAGTGGTAAAGCAGTTCTAAGTTATTTTCTTATTGCTGTTGTTTTAATGCTTGTTCTTGCTAAACCTTTTACTATTATTCAAGAGGGTGAAAGAGGGATTTTAAGTACAAATGGTAGATACCAAAATCAGGCACTTTTACCAGGTTTACATTTTATCATTCCTGTAATTCAAAAAGTATATATTGTAGATACAAAAGTGCGTATTATCAACTATGCTTCAAAGATTGAAGTAAGTTCAAATCTTGGATCAGGAATTCTTGCAAAACCAGCTATTACAGTACTTGACAAAAGAGGACTTCCTGTAAGTATAGAACTTACTGTTCAGTATAGACTTAATGCACAATTTGCAGCACAAACTATTTCTAACTGGGGTTTTAGTTGGGAAGATAAAATCATCAATCCTGTAGTAAGAGATGTTGTGAGAAATGTTGTTGGTAAGTATGAAGCAGAGCTTTTACCACGAGAAAGAAATACGATAGCCGCAGCCATAGAAGAGGGGATTAGAAAAAGTATAAAATCTCTAAAAAATTCTCCAGCAATTTTACAATCTGTACAACTTCGTGAAATTGTTTTACCTAAAAAAGTGAAAGAGCAGATAGAAAGAGTACAACTTGCTAAACAAGAGGTTGAAAGAGCGCAACAAGAGGTACAAAGAGCTAAACAAGATGCTCTTAAAAGAGCAGCAGAAGCACGGGGTGTTGCTGAAAAAGCAAGAATTGAGGCACAAGGTAAAGCAGATGCAGTAACGATTGAAGCAGCAGCAAATGCAAAAGCAAATATCATCATTTCTCAGTCATTAACAGGACAACTTTTACAACTTGAGCAACTTAAAGTACAAAACAAATTCAATGAAGCGCTTAGTACAAACAAAGACGCAAAAATCTTTTTAACTCCTGGTGGTTCAACACCAAATATTTGGGTAGATATGAAAGATGCCAAACAAAGAACGACGGCTAAATAATGGAAGAGATTGTAAATAGAATCGACTGGCAAAAACAATCTCTTTTGCCTGTAATTGTTCAAGATGCTCTTAACAATGAAGTGCTTATGATGGCATATATGGATTATCAGGCACTTGAACTTTCATTGCAGACTAAAATCGCTCATTATTTTTCACGAAGTAAACAACGCATTTGGAAAAAAGGGGAGAGTAGTGGTCATACACAAGAGATACAATCTTTTTTTCTCGATTGTGATAATGATACACTTCTTATAAAAGTAAAACAGAATGGTGTTGCTTGTCATACAGGGCGTCGTTCATGTTTTTTTACAGAGCTTGAAAGTGGTGAGAGTGTAAGTGATGTTGAGATAGATACACAAGAAGCGTATGGTATTATAGATACACTTTACCATACTATACAAGAGCGTAAAAATGCGGATCCATCATCATCATGGACAGCAAAACTTTTAAGTAAGGGTGAAAATACTATTTTGAAAAAAGTGGTAGAGGAAGCTGGTGAATACTGTTTTGCTCATAAAGATGATGATGAAGAAGAAATGGTCTATGAAGCAGCTGATCTAACCTATCATATGCTTGTAGCTCTTGCTTCAAAAAATATTTCTCCAGATAGAATAAAACAAGAACTTGCTCGTCGCTTTGGTATGAGTGGTATTGAAGAGAAAAATTCAAGGAAAGATTAGTGAAGGAAAAAATCACTGCTTTTCTACATACTTTAGGTATGTATGATTATTTTCTCTTTGGCAGTGCTCTTTTTCTTTTTCTTTTATTTCTCATTTTAGCGATGCTTTTAAGACATCGCTTTTTTTTAGCGATTATATTACTCCTTCTTGGTTTTACTCTTTTAATGTTTACACCCACTGTAGGCTATGTAGAACTTCATAAATATTTATATAAAAATACTCTTGTACTAGATTCTTATAAAAAATTGCATTTTACTCAGGTAGTTGTGATTAATGGATCACTACATAATATTTCGAGGTTTGATTTTAAAGAGTGTTTAATTGAAGTTTCAGCATACAAAATTACTAAAAATAAATACAAAAACTTTATCTATAAACTTAAACCTTTTCAAAAAATATCTATTGTTGAGAAAGATATTCATAAAAATGAAATAAGAAGTTTTAAGATATTAATGGAGCCTTTTGTATATCAAAAAGATTTTAATATTTCACTTGGAGCAAGTTGCAGATGACACTTTTAAATTATTGGCATTATATTGCCTTTGGCGTTATTTTTTTATTTCTTATTGCGGGAATTATCTCATCATTTAGACAAGAAAATCCTAAAATGAGATATTCAATGCTTTTTTCTGTTATTTTGATTAATGCTTTTTTTGTAGTGTTTTCTGTTGTTTTAATAGATAAATATACGAAGAAAGTCGGGCTCTATAAACTACATAATAAACGGATTCTTAGTATAGAAAAAATTGTTTATACAGGTATAGTGAAAAATGAGGGAAAATTTCCTATAGGTAAAGTGCTTCTTGAAATTAAACTTGTTAATCGTGGTCACGCTACTGGTAATGTAAAAGGGGGAAGTTTTTATAAATCAAGTGGCTTTTTTGATTTTTTTTCAGAGGGCTTAAATAAACTTAAGTATAAACCACAAACAGTTATTAAAGAGTTTGTAGTTGCTAAAAATCTTAAGGCAGGGAATGCTAAAGCATTTCGTGTATATTTTGATTATCCACCTTATTTTACCAGTGTAGCACAGTTTACAAAACTTAAAGTCGATACTAGTATTTAAGCTGTATCGCTTTAAGTGCTTGATTGATATGCTTGATTTGCTTGTTTTTATCTCTACACCACTTTGGAGCTAAAAGGGAGTCATCATCTATACCAGCAGTTACTCTTTGTACGCTTACATGTAAGGGTTTCATTTGTATAGATTTAACAAGTGTATCGAGATAAAGTTCTTCTGATATAGGGTGAAATTTACCTTTGCTATAGTCATTAGCTAAAGCAGTTCTTTTCACAACATAGAGTGGATGGTATTTTACACTATCTATACCCCAACTATAAGCCTCTCTTGATGTTTCTAACATCATATCTTGTGTTTCATCAGGTAAACCAAAAATGAGATGACCACATACATGTAAACCAGCTTCTTTAGATTTTAAAATCCACTCTTTAACATTTTCGCTTGTATGTCCACGATTGATTTTATCAAGTGTTCTATCGTAAACAGATTGTATGCCAAATTCTATCCAAATCTCTTTTGTTTTGTTAAGTTCGGCTAAGTATTCAAGTGTTTCATCTGTAATACTATCACTTCGTGTCCCAATACTAAGTCCAATAACATTTTCAAAAGAGAGAGCTTTGTCATATAAAGCTTTGAGCGTTGCAAAGGGTGCATAAGTATTGGTAAAAGATTGAAAATAAACTAAAAATTTTTCAGCTCCATAAGTCTCTTTTTGTCTTGAAGAGATAGCTCGAAATTGGGCTTCAAGTTGTGCAAGTTGTTTCTCTAAAAAAGGGTTTTCTTTTGATTCAAGATTAAGATGGAATCCTTTGAGTTCAACTACGGCATCAGTTGACGCTGAAAAAGAATCATTTTCACAAAAGGTACAGCCACCTTTTGCTACTGTTCCATCTATATTTGGACAAGTAAATCCTGAAATATTGATACCAACCTTATAAACTTTAGCACCAAATTTATTTTTTAAATAAGAGCCATATGTATAAATTTGTTCCATTAAACGATATACTTACCTGTAAAACACGCGGTACAGTATTTTTCTTCTTCTATAGTTGAGTTTACACTTCTTAGAAGAGAAACTTCATCTAGGTAAGCTAAAGAATCAGCTTCTATAAAATCACAAATCTCTTGAGTGGACATATTTGCTGCGATAAGTTTCTCTTTATCTGGTGTATCTACGCCATAAAAGCATGGATCTGTTGTCGGAGGTGATGATATACGCATATGTACTTCTGAAGCACCAGCTTCTTTTAACATTCTGATGATGCGTTTAGAGGTTGTACCACGAACGATAGAATCATCAACAACAATAATTTTTTTACCTTTGATAATATCGGTCATTGGAGAGAGCTTCATTTTTACTTTTAAATCTCTCATCTCTTGAGTTGGTTCGATAAAAGTACGACCAATGTAGTGATTACGCATAATACCCATCTCATAAGGGATACCACTCTCTTGTGCATAGCCTATAGCAGAAGGAACACCACCATCAGGAACAGGAATGACAAGATCAGCTTCAACGGGAGCGATACGAGCTAACTCTTTACCCATATTTTTACGCGTTTCATAAACAGATTGACCAAAAATAGAAGAATCAGGTCGTGCAAAATAAACATATTCAAAAATACAATGCTTTGGTGTTGGTTCAAAAATTTTGATACTTTGTGGAGCTTTATTTTCTTCAAATATAAGGAGTTCTCCTGGTTCTACATCACGAATATAAGTAGCACCCACTAAGTCAAAGGCACATGTTTCACTTGCAACAATGTAACCTCCATTTGGTAGTCTTCCTAAACTTAAAGGACGAAAACCATGTCTGTCACGCATAGCAAACATTTTTGTACGACTTAAAAAGACTAAAGAAAAAGCACCTTCTATGCGCTCAACGGCATCGACAATCCTATCAAGAAGTTTATCTTTTGATGATTTTGCTATAAGATGAATAAGATTTTCCGTATCCATAAAGGTTTGAAAAATAGCACCTTTTTCTATAAGTTTGGTTCGTACCTCTTCGGCATTAGTAAGATTTCCATTATGTACAATTGCCATTTCGCCTAAATCGTAACGAGCAAAAACAGGTTGTGCATCTAAAATAGAATCATCACCAGCAGTAGAGTAACGAGTATGCCCAATGGCACTCATACCTTTAAGTGTTTTGAGGTTTGTTTCGTTGAAAACTTTCATAACCAAACCACGATCTTTGATAGTGTGTACTTTATGTCCATCAGCAGAGCTAATTCCCGCTGCTTCTTGACCTCGATGTTGTAACGCATGGAGAGAAAAGTAAGCTAGTTTTGAAGCTTCCTCATGACCAAAAATTCCCACAACTGCACATTTTTCGTTCATATTTTCGCGCAAGATAAAGTCCTTAGTAAATAGTGGTGCAATTATACTAAAAATAGCTTAATTTTTAAAAAAATAATTGGAACTAAATTTGCTTATTAAGGATTAAAAATCTGATTTTAGTAGGTAAAGTAGATGGATATAGTACTTCGTCGTAATCTTATTCTTATCACAACAAATTATGCTACCCTTGATGCTCAATGGATGCGAGAGTTTTTGAACTTACATGTAAGGGGTATGCTTTTTCTTCCTAAGGCAGTTTTGGTATTTAATAATGCTACTTTACAGAAAGAACGAGAAAATTTTTTACGAGAGCTTAGTGAACATCATGCCCAAGTTCATGATTTTAATCATCAGTTCTTTTTACGCTCAATGTTGCGTTACACTACACAACCTATTAAAATAGAATTAGATAAACTTGAAGAGCCTCAAAATGTTCGTGTACATCTCTATGCTTATGATAAAAATACGGTTTTAATTACATTAGATTCTCCTAACTCATGGGTAACAAGTTATATGCGTTCTCAGCTTGAAGTTTATGTTGAGAGGGGAACAGATGTTTCTTTGGTTGTAGATGTGAGTGATGTTAAAGCAAAAGCTCGTCTTGATAGAACACTTAATAAACGCCATATTTTACATTATCAGATTCAGTACACTTTTGATAACCATTTTATGTCAAAACTTTATAGTGACTTTGCTCACTATTCATTTGGTGATTTAACACAAGCCGATATACTTGATGATAAAAAGCATCTTTATACCATTTTAGAATGTCCTATAGGTGCATCACAAGATGTTTTAAAGAAAAGCTATAAAAAACTTACAAAAGTGTATCATCCTGATAAAGTATTTCATGAACATCCCCATATGGTTGCCCACTATACACAGAAATTTCAGTTACTACAAGAGGCTTATGAAGCGTTGCGTATTGTAAGTTGAATGAGACTTTACAAGAAGTTGAAAATCATCACTACTGTAGAGTGCTAGTTTTTTAGATGCGAGTTGTGTTAATTCTTTGGAAAAGCCTCTTTTAGAAAAAAAGATTATTTGCATAGGTGTGATACCAAGTTTTTGACATTTATCTACAAGTTTATGTAACTCTTTTTTGTTGATTTTATGATTACTCCATTTACATTCACCTATATAAATATGGTTTTTACATGTAGTCATAAAAATATCTATTTCTGTTTTGGCATCCCAGTAACTTCCAGAACTTTTTATATTTTCATCTTGTAAATGATAGTTTAACAGTAGTTCTGAGAGTTCCTCAAAAACTAAACTCGTATAGCTATGTTGTTTTTTTGTAAAATCTTGAAAAAAGTGTTCAAATTTTCCTTCTTGAATCTCATTTTGATGTGGTACAATAAAATAAAACCAAAAGCGAAGAAAAGGGTGACTAAAGAGTACTTTATGTGAAATTCTATGTCGAGCTTCCTCTTTTTTGAGTTTTATTTTTGGATATTTCTCTTTAGGATGTTGTTCTCTTGAGTATTCAAGTTGAATAAGCCCTTTTTCTACGAGAAACTCTAAGGTTGCACCACCATTACCATTATTTAACCCTGCTTTATTAAATGCTGAAAATATTCTTCTATCACCTTTTGCAAGAGCATATAAAAGCCGTTTGGCATTGTAATCATCTAAAGTAAGTATTGCTATCTTTTGAGAAAGTTCTTTAAAATTATATAAGATATGTTCTTGTATGAGGGTTGTAATAGACATGGTAGTATCTATATGCCAATCAAGACCACCAAAAATAGAAAAATAAGTAATCTGCGTTTCCATATCTTCAGGATAGTTTTGAAAATAAAAAAAGCGAAATTGTTCTAAAAGCATGTTTTTTACCATAAAAGTATTTTAACATAATTTGAATATTCTTCCTCTTTTTATACACTATTGGTAAAATTTCACTATAATTTCAAAAACTTACAAGGAAAGACAATGGCACAAGTTCCAGAAAATGTTGGATGTGAAAACAAAGAATGTATAGCAAAAGATGAATGTAAAAGACAAGTAATTGTTAAAAATGGTACTGCGGTAAAAATTCAAGAATTTGGCGGTACAGCAACAAAAAAATGTGGTAAATTTTTACCTTTAGATTAATGAAATACTTTTTCGTAGCATTTGCACTTTTTATAAGTGGCTGTAGTGTAAAACACTATACGCAAAGTGCTACAAAACTTCTAATCCTCAAAACTCCAAAAATTCGTTTTTCAGATATAGCTTACATTCGCCATAATCAAGATGGTGCTATAGAATTAGAACTTTATGTTGCAGGACAGATGGTCAATCGTTTTAGCATAAATCATCTTATTTGTGTAGAAAATGTTGGTTGTATGGGTAAAGCAAGTTTTAATGAAAGCTATCTTACATCTTCTTATCCAGATACACTTTTACAAAATATTCTTTTAGGTAAAAAGATTTATAAAGGCTTACATGTAAAGCAAAAGAAAGAGGGTTTCTTTCAATTGATTAAGACAAAAAAAGTTAATATTGTTTATAAAGTTACACATAATCAAATCTATTTTAAAGATAGATATAACCATATACTTATAAAAATTAAGGATGTTCATTATGGCAAATAAATTTGTAGGTGCACATGTCAGTGCAAGTGGTGGTGTTTTTAATGCTGTTAAAAATGCTGAAGCTATAGGGGCAAAAGCATTTGCTCTTTTTACTAAAAATCAAAAAAGATGGGATGCTAAACCTCTTGATGCTCAAACCTTAGATAAATGGTTCAAAGCACTTGAAGAGAGTGGCATAGAACCTAAACATATCTTACCTCATGATAGTTATTTAATTAATTTAGGACATCCTGAAGAGGAAAAACTCATTAAAAGTAGAAATGCTTTTATAGATGAGTTACAAAGATGTGAAATACTTGGACTTGATAGACTCAATTTTCATCCAGGAAGCCATTTGACAAAACTTACGGCAAAAGAGAAAAGAGACCCTCAACGAGTTCAAGAGGTGGAAGATGTCTGTTTGGATGTGATAGCAGAGTCTATAAATATTGCTCTTGATAAAACTTCAGGTATAAAAGCTGTTATAGAAAACACAGCAGGTCAAGGGACAAATTTAGGGTATAAGTTCGAACATTTAGCACACATTATAGATAAAGTGGAAGATAAAAGTAGAGTGGGTGTGTGTATAGATACATGTCATATGTTTACAGCCGGCTATGACATACGAACACAAGAAGCGTATGATGCAACATGGAAGGCATTTGGCGAGATTGTTGGATTTGAGTATTTAAGTGGCATGCATATTAATGATTCGAAGCCACCACTTGGAAGTCGAGTTGACAGACACCACTCTTTGGGTCAAGGGGAGATTGGACTTGATGCTTTTAAAATGATAATGAATGATG
>Ga0256828_1000366_pt1 | contig 30980 bp, 25 predicted proteins | sample CV88metaG_FD_185993 | JGI IMG/M metagenome (GOLD analysis project Ga0256828, IMG submission 185993) | Hydrothermal vent microbial communities from East Pacific Rise, Pacific Ocean - CV88 | ecosystem: Environmental > Aquatic > Marine > Hydrothermal vents | place: Pacific Ocean: East Pacific Rise...
ATAGAATATCTGCTAGAACTCTTATATTATACTGAAACTGCGTTATTTCTATACTAACTCATTTTTAGCTTTAGCGTTAAAGCTAAAATGAGAAATCAAAATAAAAAATAAAAGTGATTTAAAATTTTACGCAAGAATCTTAGTAAAATTTTTAAAGAGAGTATATGAAAAATAAATTTTTTGCGATTTAGCTTTAACGCTAAAGCTAAAAATGAGTTACTACAGAAATAACCCCACTTTCATCTAACTTGAAGAAATGGATAGTGATTAAGATAAAAATTGGGTAATATTGTAGAAGTATAAAAATGAATGAAAATTGAGCACAAGAAGTTCTCGGAGAGATTTAAGTATCTCTCCGAGAATTTTATATTATAGTCATACAAAATAACATTATGCCCAAACTTCTTGAGAAAGTCCAAGAATATTTGTAATTGTGTATTTTGCAGCAGTATTCAATAAATCATCAGCTGTAGCAATAAGTGTATCATCATTACTATCATTAACCCAATTATTTTCTAATCTTCTAATAACACTTGTTTGAGACATTTCATCATCAGTTAAATCAAATGATAATGTCCAATCAATATCATCAATTTTAAAATCAAATATAATATTAGTTTCTGCAAATGATGTACCGCGTTCTAAATTAATACTAAATAATATATAATTATTATCATCTGGATCAAGAATAATATTATAATCATTTACAATACCACTATTACTATCCAACACATTTGTCAAATTCTCAATAATTGTTCCAAAAGAATTAGTTACATCATCTTTTGTAGCATCCCCATTAGCTATATCCTCTAACATTTTTTGAAGCCATGGAAGAAATGTTAAATATTTAACAGATTCTAAACTAACTTCGTCGATATTCTTATCAATTTCAACTTTAGTGTTAGTTATATTTGTGTTTATAGCATTTAAAGAAGGATTAACTATATCATCATTATATGTTGTTATTTTTGTATCTATTTTATTATCTACTTCAGTAGATAATTCATTAACATATGCTTCGACTTCTCCAAGTCTTCCGTGATCATTAACATCATCTAAATCCCCTAGAACTTCTTTAGATATTTGAGTATATATTTTATAATCAATTGATCCAGCTGTATCATAACCAGATTTTAATATTGTCACATTATCAATATTATCATTTAGTTTTTGATTATCATTAACTACTTCATTCGTTAATGAAGTAAATCCAGAAATAGTTGTGTCATTTATCCAATTATCTATTGGAGTTCGTCCTGTTATTTCATTTATATCTATATATTCTTCTGTTTCAGGATCATAAAAATATGAATCAAATTGATCTTTTAATGCTGTTGTGGCTTCCGCATCGAGGATATTAAATAATTCATTTAATTTGTCACCATTGTATAATATATCATTTGATGTTAATGTATTATTTATGGAAGGGATAATTACATCATCATTTAAATTATCTATTATAGTTTTTAAACTATCAGATCCGTCTTCAGATTCTCCTAAAACATCTGAGGATACTTTAGATAGATTATATGAATTTAATATATTTACATCTGATACTAAAGTGTTGGGAATATCAGGATTCCCAACATACTCTTTTAATATAGAGACATCATTTACTAATCCATTTGAAAATTCAATACTTCCTACAGTAGATTTTAAGTTATTTATATCATCAGTATTAACCGATGTGTTATAAACTAAACCCGAATTTTCGTCACCTACTGTTATTTGTAAATTTTCTATATTTTCAGTATTTGCACCAATTTGCGCATTGCTTGCTGCAATTGCTTCAATATCTACATTTTCATTTAATGTATTAACTTGATCAATTAAACCATTATTACTAGTTATAATATAAACTAAACCAGTTGTAGGATCATCAGATGTACCGTTTAACAATCTATCATTATTATTAACAGTATATATTAAACCACTATCATGTGTACCAATTGCGTCAGATAAATCTGATACTTGTTGAGGTAATGTTTCTAATGTTGAACTATTTATTTGGACAGCTTCAATTAAACCTGTTGTTAATTCTGGATATAATATCGAACTTTCGCCTAATATATTCATAGGTTCTTGTAAATCTATATTTATATCGTTGATTGTTTTTATTAATCCAGAATTTTCATCACCAATCATAATAGTATTATGATTAACTTCTTTTACTAAACCTGATTCTTCATTTCCAATAATATTTGTCAAATTATCAGTATCATTTTTAATTGTATTTATTTCGTCTTCTGTTGTTTGAATCGATACATTAAATTCATCTAATGATAGTAATACACTCTCTTTAGCTAACGTATTTATATTATTTATAGTATCATCAGCTGAATCTTGTACTGCTTGTATAGCTTCGTCTCGTGATGTTATGAGCGCAGCATCTGATGCAGCTATCCCAGAATCTTTTATATCTCTAATATTGTCAGCTAACGATACTATTGATTTACTTATATTTTCCTGGTAATTTAATGAATCATATCCCATCAAATATACTGAAGTATTTTCATCATAAGCATATTCTACAGCAGCACCAACATCTACTATAATTTCTCCAGCTAATTCTGTATCGATTACATAAGCTGCATTATTTATTGACATAAATTATCCTTTTATTCTTCTACAAATATTTCTTTTGATTTTACATATCTATCAGTTCCAATATATAATTCATTATCATCTGTTACATGTAATTTTTTTAAATTTTCAAACCCTGCTAATTCCTTTTCTAGAGCTTCTGCTACTAATGCTTGTATTGTACTAACTCCTCCTACTACATTATCAATATTAACTGTTTTATATATATCGATATCCATATCAGTTGATACTTTCTGATTTCCATCATCTATTGCAAAATTTGCAATATCTTCTATTTTTATTTCACCTAATTCATTCATGTTATTCTCCTTAATTATTTTGTATTAATATTTCTTCTATCCATCCTAGGACATCATTATCTGTTACTTCTATATCAATATTATTATTTATTGTTATATTATTTATCGCTTCTTCTATTTTTGAATCTATCATCTGCGGTGTTAAAAATGATTTATATATATTTATTAAATTGTTCTCAGATTCCAAAATTTGTTTAATTTGATCAGCATTATAAACAGGATAAATAACTTCTTCTAATAACAATCCATTTATATCATCAGATGTTATAAAAGCTAGATTTTGATTACGTTCTAATAATTGAGAATAGCTTTCAGGACTTATTATGTTATTGATATTTTGAGGATTATTATAGATTGCTTCAATTTGATCATATGTTAGATATATTGTAGTTTTTAACATATCTTCTAATTTATCATTTAACTTATTATTAATCTCTTCTTCTGTTAAATAATTTAAATTGAAAACATCTTCTAATATTCTTGAAATTACTCCAGTATCGCTTAGTTGTTGGTATGTTGGAACTCTACTATAAAAATTTGATTGTTTATTTAATAAATATAATAATTCATCTTGTGCCATATAATCAAATAAATTTATATTATCTATTGGTAATGTATAACTTGTTCCCAAATTATAATAATCTTTTTGATATAATAATGCTATTTTATCATCTTCTGATAAAATATTACTTGCATCATTTATATTATTTAAACTATTATATATTTTATCTTTATCGATGATATAATAATTTCTATCAAATTCTATACTATCTTCTATATTATCTTGGAAGTCTTCTTGAAATTCTTCTGATGTTATATACCATCTTAATATGTTTAAAAACTCAACGCTATTTAAATAATCTTGTAATGCTTGCAATGATATTGGAGTCATCTCACTATTGTCATAAGTAACTCGTTCTAATCCTTCGAAGGGTCCAAAGTCTAATCGAATAGGTTTAAAATTTGTAATTCTTCGAGAAGCTTCTGAACTTAACATTTAGGACTCCTTATATCATTTCTAATTTTATTTCTAAATTAACATAATCAAAATAAAAATAATTAGGTACAAAGTTAACAATTGTCAACATACTTAAATTATCCTCTTCCATATTATTATAAATAGTTTCTGCACTATTTATTTCAAACACTTTAGGAGTCATCATATCAATATTAGTAATCATTGGGTATTTATTTTTTAATGTATTTTCTAATTCTGATTCATAAAACGATGTCTCAAATCCTTCTGCTTCAATCATTATTTTTATAATATCATTTTTTAAATCAAATTTTAAATTATTTAAAGAATCATATTGACTTATAATATATTCATTTGAGTCTATTAGGAATTCAATATATATTTGATTCTTAGCATTTAAAAATCCAGCATTATTACTTTTTTTAATCAAATAATTTCTATATTCTTCTTGAATACTTACAGTATTAAAAAATGATTGTGTTGCTCTCATGTTAAATGGTAATTTATAGTTATTATCTTTAATTTTAAAAAACTCTTTTAATTTATTATATAATGTTATATAACTTGAACTATTAAAGTAGGATATATCAATATATGGTATATTTAATATATATTTTGTTTCTACAGTATTATCAAAGCCATCTAATAATATATAATAATAATGTTGTTGTAATTTTTCCAATTGATAATATTCTTCATCACTTTTATATTGTTTTATACTTTTACCACTTTGATCATATACATCAATGATAATATCACTTAAAGGATCTTCTAATAAACAATATTCATCTAAAAATCTTTGATTAACATATATTGTAAAATTATTTAAACTATCAAATGTTGCATCAAAAGTACCAGAATAAAATTTATAAGTATTATAATTATTAGCATTAATGATTTTTAAAATAGTTTTCTTTTCTACAAAATCATATAATATATGTAATCCTATAGTATTTTGTAATTCTTCATATAATGATTCATTATCATTATTATGATATAAATTAACAATGATTTTAGGATTAATTAAATATGAAATAAAATGATTTTTATATTCTTTGTAATACATTGGACTAATTAATTCTATATCATTTATACTAGTTTTTGGAAAAAATAAATTTTCTTTAAATATATCTTTATTATGATTTTGAGTAGTTGTAAAAATAATATTGTTATAATCGTCCCTAAATGTATTGTAAATAAAGATATGGTTTTGAGAATTAAAATATTTAGAATCAACAAAAGGTCTATCATTATTTATAGTATAAGCTGTTTCAAAATCTTCTAGAGTTACAAGAGATTCTATCCGATTACTTTGATTTATTAATAAATTTCTAGAATTTTCTATAGATTCTAAATTTTTTCCAAACATTCCTCCAGATAATGATAAGATTTTTAAATTTGTCTTATAATAAGATAGTAAATTATCACCACTATCTCTTAATTCTACACCAAGATTTGAAGCATTTATATCAATATTATGAACATTACCTTCTTCTCCAGCAGTTGTTTTAACATCAATAATTAATAAATCACCTTCTTGTAATTTATCTCCTTCTATTCCATTGCCTACTGTTATATTTAAACTATTATCTAACATTTTAATATAAACATCTTTACTGAATTGAGTACTATTTAATTTTGTATATTTTATATTTAGCTCTTCTAAGTTAAATTGAGATTTAAATTCATTATTATTGAATTTTTTTAGATCATTTAATTCCACAAATTTATTATCAGTAACACTACTATACCTTTGAATATATACTTTAAATTCATATATAGTTTTAGTATTATCTACAGGAATACTAAAACTATAATTAGAACCAAAATCAAAATAAGGTATTGATTGTAAATTGATTTCACGTTTATATTGTGGAACATTTGATATTTTTATCATATTAATATTTTTAGTATAATCTCTTGGATCAGGAATAGTATCAACTTCTAATATATCGATACTATCTTTATAATATATTTTTGCATATGTATTATTATATGTCTGGTATATTTTAATATTTGCTTCTAATGTGTAATTTAAACCTGCTGTACTTATTAGTGATTGATCTTTATTTATACTTATAATTTGTATTTGATTTTCTGATATATTTACTTCCGGTATTAATACACTTAAATCATTTAAAGCTGGTTCGCAGAATTTTACAGGAACATTATATATAGATGAATGAAATAATAAACTATTAAATTCTGTTATTGTTGCTGGATTCATTTCTCTTAGTAATTTATTATAATATATATAATTATCATATTTAATATTACTAAAAATATTTATAAACGTCCCTATTGCACCTGTTTTTAATAATGATGGATTATCTACTTTTAATAATGTTCGAGCAACATTTTGTTGCTCTAGAACAGTTTCTTCAATTGTCATATTGTTCCTTTTAAAATTTATACATAAATTGTAATTTTATATTTTGGGCAGTTCTCGGTTTATCGTCAATTAATGCTGAAAATAATTTATGATTTCCATCAATATATGATTTCTGATATAATATACTGACACTTTTTGATCTGCATATATCAACATGGGAATATAATGAATATTGATGCCCTACCATTTGAACACCATAATTGATATATTGATTACCACTTACAAAATTTGTATAATCATCAAATGTTTTATAATATTCAATACCATAATACATATCATAATGAAAGTATGGTATGTTATAATATTTTTGAGCTCCTAAGGTTATTTCACTACCAGATATATCTAAATCATCGTACTCAATATCATTAATATATATTGGCTGATAATTTGGAGTTAATTGTAATAAATTTAATTTTCTATACATTTTCCCATATTGTAAATAAAATAAATTGGTATCATTATTATATACAATATCTGCTCCAATCATAATTGTATTTCCTATATTTATAGTTTCTGGTAAATTTTTTATTTTAAATAAATTTATATCTTTAGAATAATATATATCTGTTGTATAAATAATATTACCACTTAATGTTATATAGTTATTAATTTTATAATCATTATAAAAAAATATATGATTTGCTCCTTCTGCTTCTGATATTCCAAACATCGTTTGTTTATTATTGCTATCAAATAAACCTATTTCTCCATAACCTATTTTATAATTATATTTATTATCATAATGACTAAAAAATATTCCTTCAACATGTCCTCGAGCAAATGTGGCATATATTGGTGAATTTTCCGGTACATTTGAAATATATTTTGAATTTTTTCCTCGTGATACATCAATAATTCCAGTGGTTAATACATTCACATTTGAAAAATAATAATTTAATGTCATGTCTTCTACATTATATGTTCTTCCACTTTTTAATTCAGTCATATTAAAAGCTGGTGAATCTATATATATTTCAGAATATGTGTTTTTATATTCTTCGAATTTTCCACTAATTTTGAATTCAATATCACTATTTGCTTTAGAAGTTAATAATACTAAATAATGAAACTGAGTTCGATGATATATTGTTGATTTATTATCAACATATATTATATTATAGTTTTGATCTATTGTTTTAGTTGTATAATCATATCTTCCATAATTAAATAGTAGATAATTATTATTCTTTACTACTAAATCAGCACTATATAAATACACCATTGATAATATTAATATTAATATTTTCATCTTCTTCTCCCTATAGTATTATCAGTATTATATAATTCAAGATATCTTTTTAATTGTTTTCTTAAATTATATAATTCTTCTTGTGTGAGTTTACGTTCTGTATATTGTTGTAATTTATGATGATTTAATACTCTAAGCCATCCCCGATTGCTTTTAATATTTAAGTCGAGTTTATATCTATAATATATATCATTAATATAAAATCTTGAATCAGTAAATGCACTAATATTTAATGGTGATAAAACTATTATCATCATTAAAAGTATATTTATTTTCATTAATCTTCCTTATATGAAAATGCTCTTGGCTTTATTTGAACCATTACTTCAAATACTGTCCCCTTCTTAGATGTTGATTTTAATCTTAAGTTTCCTCCACGAGTTTGTAGTAATTCTTTATTTAAATATAATCCTACTCCTCGAAGTTCTTCATTATTATGATCTTTATCTATATTGAAAAATCTCTTTATTTGAGAATAGACACTTATTGCTTCATGTATCCTATTTCCATCTTTATCTTTTGAACTATAATACGGTTCAAATATTCTATTGTAATACTTTGGTTGTATTATTTCGCCAGTGTATCTATCATATATTCCTTCACCATTATCAGTTATATAAATATATAAATTTTCTCCATCTCTACAATATCCTTCTATTCTTATAAATGTAGCTTTTGCATCTAAACTATTTCTTAGAAAATTACTGAATATATTTAAAAAATCTCCATTTGATAATTTACCACTTAGTGAGTATTTTTTAAATATTGTAGATACACTAGTTGTAAAATTACTTCTTTTATAAACACTCATCGAATTTATGCTATAATCAATAATGTCAGCTAATGTTTTATTACCATTGCTATATTTAATTTGCTTAAATCCATTCATTCTTTGTAGAACTGTTTTGATTTGATCAATATTAGAATAAATAGTTTCAAGATCTAATCTATATTTATCATCTTTTCTTCTATTTATTTTACATTCTCCTGGTGGGCATTTTTTACATTCTTGATCTCGATCATATTCATATTGCTCTAAAGTTCCATTAATTACAGCTAATGGTGTGTTTAATTCATGATGAATATTTTCTGTTAATATTTTCATATTTTTTTCTTGTAATGTATTGGATAATTGTAATTTATCAATTAGTCTTTTTTTAGAGTTTTTAGTATATACAATAATAAAAAATAAACTATATAATATAAAAATAAATAAATTTATAAATAAAAACATATTTATACCTTCATTTATAGCTCTCTTCAAATTTATAACAATTCCTAAATTATAATCATCAACTAACACAATATATTCAAAATCTTTTGAGAATCGATAATTTGGATGTTTTTTATTTTCTGAATAATCTGGTAATATATCACATAATTTTGTAGATATAGAGTATTTATATTTGTAATTTTTTGAACTTATCAATTTATGATTATCATTAATGTATAATTTATTTTTTTGCCATATTTTAGAACAATTTGTCACATTACATAAATGTGATAAATCAATCTCATTAAATTCATTTATGGTTTGTTTAACTACTTTTTGATTCATTATAGCTATTTCATTTAATATTTTTGACCCAGTATATGCTAAAATTATATTCATCATAAATAATATAAAAATTAAGCCACCAAGATATCTTAATAAATCATGGATTTTGAAATTCATAATATCTCCTATTTTTTATATTTTGATAAATATTCTCTTATTGAGTATTCCATTAGAACTATTCTATTATCATTTTTACCAATAACATGACTATATATTGATTGATGTGTTCCATTCATATCAATAATATCAATTTTTTCATCTATATCTCTATCAAAATGATTATTAAATTTGGTGATGAATTTGAATATTTCAGGATTTCTTTTATTTAAAGTGTGTCCTGTGATGAATCTAATACTGCTTTCAGGATTTCTTTCTTTAATTGATATTGCTATATCTACTCCATCTAATTCTATGGTATCTATAACCCCTCCTAGTGTAATATCTAAGAAACATAAATCAAAACTACCTCCAGTGTCTAAAAACTTTTTAACACTAAAAGCAGCAAATTCCCCAGAAGCACTATAAATATTAAAATTATCATAAACATCTCCAGGAACTCTTTTTAATTCATTTAATAATAAATTAACCATTGCATCAAAATCATCCATAATTAATAGATTAGGTTTATTCTCATCATATTCATTAATAATTTTTATATCATTAATTAATATTTCTGAAGTTATGCTACAATCTATATCTTCAGGTCTTAGATATTCAAAATCAACTTCTTCTTCAACTTTCTCCTCTGATTTATTGAAAAGATTATTCCATATTTCTTTTATATTCATTTTATTTATCCTCTTATTAATGAAAATAGTGATTTAAAGCTTTGGTATGTTCCAGGAACATATTTCTCTAATAATGCTAGTGTTGCTGCGGTAGTTACTAAAATTATTAATAACTTCCAAGCATTTTTAAATGACATATTATTTTTGATCTTTTGGAATAATGATTCATTATTCTTCATTTCAGTTATTATATCATTTAATCTAGATATCTCTATTTTATTATTTTTTAATATATTAGTAGTTCGAGTTTTTACTCCAACCGATTTATTTAATATATTACTTAATTTTTTTTTATTTATTTTTTCACGTGTTTGAATTTCTTGATATATTAATATGATTATCTCATATGTCTCTGGAGAACTTATTGCTAAGTCTGCAAAGTGTTTTGTTAGATCTTGAAAATCATCCGGTATTGACACATAGTTGAAAAGATCATTATGTAATTGCTGTATCTCTTCTATATTTATTTCGATTTCTTTCATTACTTACTCTTTATAGTTTATTGAGTATTCCTTTTAAATTGTTTACTGTTTTCTCATTGTTTCTATAACTTTTATCATCTCTTCCAAGAACAATAACATTATATAATCTATATGTTAATTTATCATTTATATAATTTGATAATAAATTGATATCGATTACTTCTTCTACATATTTGAATGATCTAGATATCCATCCAAATAAATATACACTTAATTTATCATTTCTTTTAACTATTTTTCTGTATCGTTTTGATTTCTCTTTTAAAAAATTAATTTGAAATTTATAACTTGGTGTATTAATGCTATAATTGTTTATATGTCTAATTGATATTGGACCAATTGCTCCATCAGGTTTACATCCAACAATTCTTTGAACTGCTCGACTAGCTGTTTTATAATGTGCATTAACTGAATAATCAAACACACTATTAGCTATCTCTTGTGATACTATATCATCACCTTTAATCTTATCCCAGAATCTTTTTTTATAAAAAGTATATACTTCTTCTTGTAAACTTTTATTCTTTGTCATCTGATTTATTTGAGCACTCTTTGATTTATAATTATTTAATATATGATCAATTATATGCCATCCTGCCCAACTGCTCCAACTCTTTCTTGAAATTCCTCGATAAGTCATTCCTCCTGGATCTCTAGGATCATTATCGAATAATCCTTCATTTATTAATGTTTTATCTACTGCTATTTTATAATCTGCCATATTATTCCTTTATTTATTTTAGTTTATTTTACTTCTATAATCAATATATTCTTTAATTAATGAATTTTGCGGTATTGTGCTTGTATTGAATGATTCTGTATTATTACTTTTTGGAAAAGTATATAATTTAGATGAATATAATACTATAGCTTTATCATAAAATTCAAAAATTACATCATTACTTTTATAATTTTGATTTATCGTTGTTAATTGACCTTTTGAACGATCTCCTAAAATTTGTTTAATTGGTAAGTTTATCGGACTTACCCCCATTATCTTTATTATTCCTCTAACATTTACTGTAAATGGATCAAAGATTAGTATATATATTGCATTGAAATAATCTATATCTATAAATTCACTTGTTAATAAATTACTAGTATCTTGAGGTAATGTCGATTTAATTGAACCTCTTTTATATAATTCTATAAACCTTTGCCAATTCTCATGATATCTAAATAATTTTAAATCATAAGTATCTAAATAATTAATATTAAAATCTCCAGTGAAATTTAATCTACTAGCATAATTTATATTTCTACTTTTACCTGTTATTGTATCATATTCTATATTTAATTGTGGAATATCAATATCAGTTGCTACACTTCCTAAATGTTTTGGAAAATTACTTACACTATCAGATGCATTTGTGAATATTTCATCAGTTGGAGATGTTATATAACTTTTATATAAGTCTACCCAAGGTCCATGAACCATATCTACATAATAATAACCATTTACATGAGGATTAAATACTTGATATGCTAATGTTATATCATTTAATATTTGATCAGCTATATTTGTAACTTTATCTACTTCCGATAATAATAGTTTTGAAAAGTTTTTTGCACCAGTTGTATTTTTTGACATAATGTCTCCTAATTTTCTAATTTAGCTGATGGACAAAATGATCGTTTTAAGCGCAATACAATCATTATTAACATTATCTTACGTAATCTTAAGAAGTTACTAGAACTTATCGTATTATGCATCTTAGGATACATTAATTTAATTAATCCATCAATATATTGTTTTAATCTTGATTGCTCAGTATTTTTCTTTTTATCTCCACCTAGAATTTTATTAGCAGAATATACTACATGCATTCCACAAATTTTATTTTCATCTTGTAACTTTAATATAGTTAATATAGATTCGCTAATATTTTTTAAATCGTCTTCATTCTCTCCATCATTTAAAAAATGTTGAGCGTCGCTTATAAACTTATCTGATATCTTATATGGAGGATTTTTAAAGAATCGAATATCTTCTGGTAAGAACTTATTTGATTTATGTATTAAATTTTGTAAACTCTTTTCAGCTAATGTTTCAACCTTACTAACATCTATCTTATCAACTTCTGTGCCTCTTCCATCGCCAGTTAAACTTATTAACTTCTTCTGAGAATCATTCCATGCTTGATAATATGGTTTTTGTAACGTCTTTAAAAATGCTTGATCTATTCTATTCCATGCTTGTGCTAATATTCTTATTAGTCCTGAGATTGGATTCATTGGATCTTGTTTTATATTTGGTAAATATTTCTCATCTAAATTTGGTGCATAGTATTGCATGATCGCTATAAATGGACTAGGATATTTTTTTAGAATAGTACTACTTCTTAATTTATTAGTAATTATATATTGTGCTATATCTTCTTGACATCCTGTTCTGAAATAGACATACTTTCTTCCATTGAATATTTTAACATTTATTAACACTAATGCATATAATCTTAAAACATCATCACTTGATTCTACCCCAATATAATATACCATTAACAATGTTTGATAATATAAATCAGAATACATTTTATGACTAGGATGAAATCCTATCTCTTGGAACGCTGCCATTAATTGTCTATCAGATACTGAAAATATCTTTAATAATTTCTTATGTATATTTTGAGGAGTCTTTAGATTTGAACAAAATGTACTATGTGATAAACTATCATTATGTATTGCTAGAATTTCGTGTTTTAATAATTCTGTAATCTCATTATATAGTGTTTTATTATTTAATATCTTATTGCTGATATATTCTATTATCTCTGGAGTTTTTGTCATTGTGTTACCTTTTTTTAATTTTTAAAAATTTTTTTGATTGTGTTTTTATTTTTTTGATTAAGATCGCATTTTAGCTTTAGCGCTAAAGCTAAAAATCGAGTTAGTATAGAAATATATTTATTTCTGTAGTAACTCATGGTTTAGCTTTAGCGCTAAAGCTAAATTCAGAAAAATATTTCTAAATTTAGCGTCAGCGCTAAAAAATTATCTATTTAAAATTTTAGAAGCACCCTTATATTTAGTAATATCTTCTAATTTTAATTCATTATTAGATTCAGAAACACTCTCTAAGAATATGCTAGGACTTATCATCGCAGCAATTTCCATAGAATCTTCTTGAATTTTTTCTAATAATGTTCCAGCATTTTCTTCAAATATATCAAAGTATTCTTTACTTTGAACATTTAAAAAAGTCTGCGTTCTTTCTTCTAATACTTCTGGAATTAATATTCCTTTAATATTTTGAGCAATTGTATTTTCAAATAATGCATATTTTAAAAATAATTCAGAATCTACATCAGATGTTATTCCAGCACTTAAACTAGCTTCTAGTATTAATTTACTAGCTTCTTTATTATCTTGTATTAAAGTACCTTCTGTTAATGGTTGAATATAATCTTTAGTAACATTCTCAGTTAAATGTCTTTTATAAATATTCATTGCACTTTCTTCTGTTAATTCTTGAGTATCTAATACCACAGAACATGTTCTAGGTTTCATATCAACTTCTCTGAATAGTTTATCAGTATTCTCTAATAACTCTTGTAACTTACCAAAATATTCTTCTTTTGAAGATTCTTCTAGCTTCTCTGATAACGATGCTAAAAACATTGCATCATTTTCTAATTTACTTATCATTTTATTTTCTTGGAATATATCTCCACCTACAAGTGGTTGCTTAATTGCATCACTTTCTTCTAATAGTTTTGTTGATTTTGTAGCTTGATCTAAAGCTACAAAATTTAAAAATTGTCCGTACATTTTCTTATCCTTTTAGTATTTTTTATAATTTGGGTTGTACTGATTGTTATATTGTTTTTTATCCCACGGTTTTTTCTGTTTATTTTTATCTTTATTTTTATCTTTATTTTTATTAGTAGAATAAACCTTTGGATCACTCATAATTTTTCTATTATAACCATCAACTTGAACTGGAGAACCTCTCTCAGAATTATAGTGAGCTATACCAATTCTTTGAGTTGTTGGAACATCCTGAATCTTTTGATATTTCTCTTTATTTCTTTTATATTCATCTGCAATATCTCTATTTGCTTCAACTGATTTTTTAAGATTTGCTTCTTTATCCTCTATTTCTTTTCTTAATTCATCTATAGACGCTTTAAGAGCAGTTTTCTTATCAACGTCAGCATTATTATCTTTATTTAATTTATTATATTCTTTATCTAGCTTAGCTTTATCAGTTTTTAAACTATTAAGAGATTTATAAGCATCTTCGAGAACTTTATTATTAGATAAAATAGTATCTCTTGATTGTTTAATTTTATCATATTGATCTTGAACATTAAGTTGTTTAAACATTTGATCAGTTGACCATAGATCTTTACTATAATCAATTTTGCAAATTGCTTCTAGATCTCTATAATATACTTCTTCTATAAATGCTTGACCTGTTAATGATAAATAATCTGGTGAACTAAACATAGCTTTATTACCATGATCACTTAATATAAAAACTGGATTATTTTCCAATCCAAATCGTTTTAAAACATAATCAATTTTGTTTTTATCATTGCTCTGGAAGCTCGGAGGAGTCATAATTAATCCAGAATTATATTTTACCATATCAATATATCTTAATGTATCATATAGTGATAATAACATTTTATCATTGAATATATAAGTTTTAAAGTTTTGTGGATTCTTTAAAGCTTTTGATATTACATTATTTCTTTCTATTCTACCATCAACATAATTTGAGGTTTGTTTTAATCTTGGATCACCAAATTGCTTACCTAATTTTGATAACAACACAAATAATTGCTGATTGATGATTTCTTTAACTTTTGATTCTATTAATTTTAATTGAGCATCAACTTTAGATATTTCATCAGCTCTTGACTTATGATTATCTTCACTAAAATCAGTATCTTTATTTAATAATACTTCCATAGCACTATCTCTCATAGATTCTATAATAGATCCTACTAATTGTTCAGTGTATAATTGAGCATCTTGGAACACTTCTGTTTTTTCAATATCATTATAATCGACTTTTATATGTCCTCCAGCAGCTGCAAAGAAGTCTATAAATTTAGAATCTATATCAAAGCTTGATTCTAATGATGATAACACTGCTGTAAAATCACTTTGAATGATATCAATATTATATGTTAAAGCTGATTTAAGTTTTAACCTATCAGCTTTAGAAGCTTTATCCTCTAAAGATAATTGAACATTATTTATCATCATAAAGTTTCTATATTGATTTGCAAGTTTTTCTTGCATTTCCGCACTTCTATTTAAGCTATCACGTTCATCCATATTATTGGTATCACCAGCTTGTTCTCTCAGCTTAGAAGCTTTATTTAAAGCTTCTTGAATTTTCGCATTATAATTATCCAATGATGATGTGTTTGGATTATAACTTGAATCATGCGTTCTGCCCGAATTAGAGATTGTTAATAAACCATTATAAATAGTATTAGTTTTATTAACAATATTAATTACAAAAGGTTCAAAATAAGTTTGTTTGATACTATCAACAACATCACGTTTTTTGATACTCATTTTTAATGTATTTTCAGTTGATTCATCTTGTTTAATAGATACAACAACTCCACCAGTTTCATCTAAATCCTCTAATCTAATATCAATTTTATTGAATGTCATCAGCGCATCAACCATTGATAGTATTTTATTATATTCTTGGACCTTCGCTGAAGTATATTGTCTTTCAACTGAATCCATTTGTCGATACATTTTTTGATCAGTAACATGAGCATTATCATAACGATTTCTATCAGACGTATCAGAATTAAAATCATAAATATCAGAAAATGATATTTTATTTATAAAAGCATTTGTATCAACAATTTGTCCATTTCTGAACAATCTATTTAATTCTTTCCCTATTGATTTATCAACTGCTTTTTTAGCACGTCTGATAAAATTTTGTCCTAATGAACTATCAGTTCTAGCATTATTTAATTTATTTTCTCCAGCTCCCTCTATTATTTTAATCATAGCAGATATTGGATCAGTATGATTAGTCTTACTAAATTCTAAAAACTTCGCTATATTTGATCTAAAACTCACAGAAACTGCACTATTTTTTCCTAACTCATTTAATCGTGTTCTAGGATATAATTGATCTTTTAAGAATAAAAATATCATACTTAAAGAATCATCATATGTTATTTCATCTAATATTTGATTTACAATTAAATCATTACTTAATAATAGAAAATCATAATCATGACTACCATTCTTACTAGGATGTTCTAAATATATTGGTAATGTTTTAGTCTCTCTATAAAATGGAATCGATGCAAGAGTTTTAGAAAATTCTTTTAATGCATTAAAAGCTCTTTTCATAGTATCCATTTTAGTTTTCGCATCAGATGTTTTTTGACCGTGCTGGTAGTCATAAGAATATTGATCATTGTCATTATTATTTTTAAAATATTTCATAATAATATCTGGAGTGATATATTTCTGAACATCTGATCGAATTCCTCCCATTGAAGTATTCATAGTTATTAATGCACTGAAATTTTTCATACTGAAAGAATCTATACACATCCTATTACTTTTTTGAATACTTACAAATGGAAAGCTTCCAAACTTTATTTTCTTCATTTGCTTTCCTTATAATTCTTATTAAAATTATTACAAATATGTTTAAATAAACATTCTTTACATTCTGTTATTTTAGAATGATTATTTATATTATAAATATATGTTTCTCGATTTGTATTTATAACTTTTATTGTATAATCTTTATATTTTTTTAATTCTGTATTATTTATTAAATACAAAAGTCCCTTGACCTGATTTTCAGGCACTATTATTGTACTCGCATTTGTTAAATATATGCTATCTTTCACAATTACAGGATCAATATCATCACCATTTACTTTAACATTTATATGGATTATTTCTAATCCTGAAATATTTTCAAATATATAATTATATATTTTATTATATATTTGATTAATTTTATTTATCTCATAATATAAATTATATTTTAATCCTAAGAAATTCTTTTGAATATCTCTCGGAAGACTTTCTATATCTTTTTTATATTTTAAATAATATATGCAATAATAATTTAAATCATTTATTGTAAATTCTTTTTTTATATTTTTTAAAAATTCTTTATTCTCTTTTACTTCTTCTAGCGCTGGCGCTAATTCTTTAAACTCTTTATTCTCTTTTACTTCTTCTTGAGTATGAAAATTTTCATCAAGAATTTCAGGAGAAGATTTAACTTCTCCTGAACTACATATTGGCTTTATATTTATCATTTTTGTGATTTTGGTTTAGAACTCGATTGACCTTTAGCTGATGAGCCTTTAGCTTGTTGCTTTTGCCATTCTTGTAAAGCTCTACCTTTAAATTTTCTTAAAACTGCTTGTTTAGCAGCTACAAATAATTTTTTATATTTATTAGCTTTTCTCCAATCTGCATCAGATTTATCTTTAGCTAATTTCATTGCTAAAACAGCTACTCCAGCATTTCTTTTAGCTTCTAATGTTCTCTTTACTTGTGATGTTTGTACCATGATTTTCCTTTATTAATTTGGTTTTTAATTTTATTTTATTTAGATATGATTTGATTTTTGTATATAAATCTAAATCATATATAATTATAATATTATCTTCCTTGATTTGTATATTTCCATTTGCAATTTCCATTTCGTAATTTGCTATTGAATCTTTAGATGTTAAATAGTGCTTAACTATTGCAAAATCTAAATTATCAAGTATAAATAATTTTCTCAAATGTTATCCTATAAATTTAAAAAAGACCTTTTCATATCTTTTTCTGGTTTTTTATTCCCTTTTATATCATTTTCTTCATTCTCTTTCCAACTCTCATAAATAGTATCAATTCTTCTCTTATTTCTTTGAAGATATTCCTCGATTTCTCTATCACATTGTTTTAAAGCATTTACAAAAAATGTTCCGGCTTCCTTATCTATATCAAATGATCCTTTTTTAAGATCTTCTGCTAGATTATGGAACTCCATTCTTAATTTTACTAATGCAAATATTTTAGTTTTTAGTTCTTGTTCATGTTCAGTTGTTTCTGGCATGAATGATAATAAATGCTCAGCGCCTCCATTGAATCCTTTATCCATTGATTTCATGATTTTTTTATAATCTTTATTCTCTGATAAATTTGTAATCATTAATATTTTATACATATCTATCATCTTAGTTATAACACATTTTCTATAATGTATCATTGAATTTGATATATTTTTATCTGAATTTGAATCTTTAAAATATTCTCCTAGTAATGTTTTGAACACACTAGCATTTCTTGGATTATAACTTCTTTTGAAAAAACTTAATGTATTATCATCAATTTTTTCATTATTTAATATTTTATTATCCTCTATACAATCACTTACAATACCACTTAATGAACTTAATACCTCTTTCTTTGAACCTGTTTTTTGTAGCTCTCTGAATAGTTTTTTAATTTCTGGATTTGCATCAATGTTATCAAAGATATACATTAAATCTGTTGACTTACCATATGAGTTATTTTTTCTATCACCTGTTCCTGGACCAAATAATGCTACTCCTAAAGTTCCAAGATATTCTTGTACTTTATCTTCCCATACTCGTAACCATTTAACTGGTAATAATAAACTTATACCAAAATATAATATAGCACTGATTCCCATAACTGGTAAACTATGTATCATAGCTCCAATCATAGCACCTATCCCAGCTATACCAATATTATTAGTCCAACCTTCTTCTAATAAATTATATCGAGCAACATCAACTCCTTTATATTTAACATTTAATAGCTTTTCAGTGTTTTCTGCTAAATAACTTTGCTTAAATGATAGCTCAATATGATCTGATTCAACTAACATAATATCATAAGATTGTGTATATATTTCACTTAATATTTCATTTTCTATAAAATATTGAAGTATTTTATTTTTCTCATAATTACTAGATTCCATAATAAAATCATCATAAGTAACTTTATCATTTACAAATTTGATATAACTTTCTTCTAATTGATCAGCTAAGTTGATACCACTAAAAAATGTTTCTTCAGTATTTTCGGCTCGCTTAGCTAACTTTAAATACATCTCTTCAAACATTTCTCTAGATACTGGTTTATTTATTTTACTCATATTTTAAAATCCTTCCATTTTTAATTCATTTTTTACATGCTCTAACATTTCTGTATTGGCTTCAACATTATTTGAAGTTAATTTTGTTATTGCTTCCATTAATTCTGTATAATTAGAATCATCATTATTAGCATTTTTAGTTGCTGCTTTGATTTTTGTAAATGCTCCTACTTTATGGTTCTCAATATCAATCATCATTTTAATATATTTTTGTATTGTGTCTTCATATTTTATTATAGTATCATTTATAAATCCAAGAGTTTCATAAAATTTTAATATTTTTCCTTGTACTATATCAACTACTTTTTTATTTTCTTTCTCAATATATGTATTAATTTCTTGAGACATTCTATTTATTATATTTGATATAATTGCTTCTTTACTATTTAAAGCTGTTATTTTCTTTTCTGCACTGGCTATTTTAGATTTAATATAAACTATCTGCTCATTTATATTATCACTATAATGTACTAAATCGAAAGTTCCCTCTTTATTTAATGTTTCTTTTATTTTGTTTTCCATTTTATTTCCTTTTATATATTTAAATATATTATTATATATTATTATTTGATATATTTAAAAATATAAAAGTAATAGGAAAATCCTATTACTTTTATTTTATATTATTATACTGTTGTTGTATTCACAGCTTCACTATTACTAGCTAAAGTAGAATATTTTTCTTCTGTTTTACTAAATAATTTTTGTGCTCCTAAAAGTGACACGGCAATATTTTTAATACTTTGTCCATTAATAGTTTGAGTTTCATCTAAAGGATATCCGTCAAATTTATATTGCACTGTTGGTTTTACAAAACTATTATCAGTTATATTAGCATCATATGCACTATTTAAATCAGTTGTTGCTACTACACCATCTGCTAAAAATACTTTTATGATATCAGTTTCTAAATAAGTTTCTTTTTTAACTGGTTTAGTTTGTATTACCATACAAGTACCCTTATATTCACTTGCAGCAAAATCTTTAGCTAATGTACTAACCCCTAAATAAGGATTAATATAACTAGTCCATACTTTATGTATTCTAAAAATTGGAGCTCCCCAGTAATCTTTATATTGTACACTGAACTCTCTTGTAATTGTTTGTCCAACTATAAATGAAGAATCTACTCCACCTTGTCCTTGAACATCTTGCATATTTAATTGTCTATCTCCTGGAGGTGTAAAATTCTCAGCACTAACCATTAGATAATTTTGAGCATTTCCAACATCTAATCCTGCCTTTGTAAATAAATCTTTTGGTAAGTTAAAGAATACATAAAAATATCCTTTGATAAATGGATGATCTCCAGAAGTAGCCGTAGCTCCCCCTAGATATCCTGTACCATCAACACCAGTTTCTACACCTTCTCCGAAAGATATTTTGTCGTTAAAAACTGCCATACTTTCCTCCTATTATATTACAATTACAGGAATTTCAATAGTTTCTATAGTACCTATTGGATTTACTGTTACTGTAATTCTTAATTTATATAATGATTCATTATATACTGATTTAACACTAACTGATTGGAATATACCATCATTGGCATTAGTATTAGACACTTTCCATTTTTCCATATATTTATTAACTCTATCAGTAGCTGTTCCAGAAATATCATTATTTGATTTAACTTGAATTAAATCTTTTAATAATCTTGGAAGATCTTTTCTGATACGATGAATAACTTTAACAACATTTCCACGACTTAATTTACTAGCTTTTTTATACATAGTTAATTGATCGATAAAATAAGTTCCATCGGGCTCTTCAATTATAGCATTGATTTGAACATTTCTTAACTGCTCAATTTCTATTGAACTTGGAGAATATGTTAAATTTAATATCTCAGTATCAATAGCACCTTTAATCATATTCGCAGCAGGTTCTGTAATTGATATAGCATCAGTTCTTAAATGAGCTTGAAGTGCATAATATGCTGTTCCTAGATATATTCTTTGACCAGAATTTAATACATGTGATTTATTTACTTGTCCTGAATACATCATACTATTATAACTTGACCAGAACACTCCTTCTTTTCTCATAGTTAAATCTCTATCAACTAACCCCGTTGTAATTATTTTAGGATTATATAATAATGGAGTACCAATTATAGGCATTGAACATCCGATATCATCAGCTAATAATATTATTGCTGATTGTATTCTACTATCATCTGTCCAATCAGGAATATAATCAAAATCATATTTTGGATATAAAACTTCTCGAATCTCTTGATTAGTATTATAGAAATCTAATAGTAATTCTCTAGCATTTTGTGAAAATATATCACCTGCATGATCATACATATTTAATCTACCAGCAGCATCGTATAAATTAACTCCATCAGATCCACTATATAGTTTCATTGAATATGTTATCATTTTTTGATATAATTGATATCTTAAAAAATCGATATTAGTTACAGTATGTTCTGGTGTAACAACTCCTGTTTCTGGATCAGTATATTCTGGAATCACTGTAACATTACTTCCAACATATTCATTATATCCTACAGTGTAAGAAGTAGTTCCATCAACTGGATCTTGTTCTTCTATAACTCTCATTGTATATAATGCATCACTTCCATCTACAAAATAATCCATTGCAATATTATCAGAATCTAATACACCACTATCTTCTAATGCTGAAACAGTTCCTAATGCGTTAAAATCATAACTTAAGATATTATCATCTACTACAATTTGAACAAAGTGTTTTGTATCAGCTTCAGCATCTGTTGAATTATAATATCTTAAGAATGGATAAAATCCTGCAGCTGGAAGTCTTGTAGTAATTTTACAAGCTAATCTATTTTTCTTAGTACGAACATAAATTCCAAGATTATTTGGAACCATTTCATAATAAGTTTCTACAAAAATTTCATAGTATCTTTCGTCATTAATATCTTTAACTACGAATCTACCATTTAATCCAACATAAGGTGAAGTACTATTAGGATCATTTGCTAATAATCTTTTAGCATTGATTAAACTATCTATATTTTGATATCTTTTAATATCTGGACCATATTTATCATCATTAATCATTAAAGTTGCAAAATTATTTGTATCTTTAAAAACATGATTTACATATAATGATTTACCTGTTTCTTTATCTACTATAGGTTGCCCCGTTAATTCATCAACCTCCATTAAACTAAAAATGATAGGATCACTAACTGCTTTAACTCCTACTGGAGTTTCTTCGAAAACTTCTGCTTGAATAAAATTAAATTTATATTGTAATTCCCCATTGCTATTAGCATAAGCTTTTTCAAAATCAGTTGCAGGCTTAAATGTCATAAAAATATCATTATATCCTTCTCCTCTTTCCATAGCTAATGCACTGAGCAATGAAGTATTCTCTAAAATTTGACCATTATCATCCATTGTTATGAAGATTTGATCTTTTCTAGTAACATTAGTTTTAGTAGTATAACTTCCATTATAATCTATTACATTATTTGCATAAGTTGCATCATCTGGTAATAGTCTATAACATAATACTTTATTTTCTCTAGAAGCAAGCTCACCAAATAAATAAGCATTACCGTATTTATATAGATCCATTGGACCAACACTATCTTTAAATTCATCGTAATCAGTATATTCTGTGAATCCTTCTTTCCCATATTTGAAAAATCCTGGTAATAATATTGTTCTATTGTTATTAATTTTCTTTTGTATAACACTTTGATCAATAACTGATGTACTAATTCCTGGTATATCTGGTATATACATTATATTTCCTTTATTGTATCTTTCCATAATATAATAGAATAATTTATATTATTTTATGTTAATATAAACCATTCTATTTTTAAACTATCTGGTAGTTCTAATATTTTTGTTGCTGTTGTAAATCTTGCAAATGGTCTATAATTTGCTTGATAACCTGTTTTACTTGCATCTGATAAATCTGGTGATTTTGGTTCATTTGTAGTAGGATCGTATTCAACAGCATATAATGCCGCCTCATTAAATGAAAATGGTACGTCACCAGCTTTTAATTCATGCGATTCTATAATTAAGGTGTATTTAATTGTAGTCATAGCAGGTACTGTAACTTCATTTGATATTGTATGATTCTCTGATAATATTTCAATATTTCCATTATCAGCATAAATATGTTTTAACTTTCCATCAGCTATATATTTATATGGATCATTTAATGTATCGCAACTTCCAAATGTTCCTGGAGCAATTAGATCTATATCATTATCATATGGACCAATTTTACTAGTCGCATTCGCTACACTAGCTCCACCACTTCCTACTCCAAAATACCTAATTTTATAATTAAATAAATCTCGTGGACTTATATCACGATTATTTACATTAGGAAATATTGGAGTATCTCCAATATCTGCTAATTTTTGTGCTATAAATTCTCGACCTGTTAATAATACTAGATTTGGAGTATCTATAACTTCTCCAGTATTATTATTAGTGATTACAGCATATCCTATAGTTGGTTTATGATAATGTTTGCTAACTTCATAATCATTTATTAATTCATAATCAGTTGGACAAACATTCTTTGAATCAACTTGAGCTATACTATAATTTTTCCCCTTATTTGACATTTTATTTCCTTTTATATTACTAGCATTTGTTATTTTTACCCATTTTTTACCCATTCATCTATAGTTACTACATTATTATTTATATTGTATTCTTGATAGTATCCATTTGTAAATTGATTTATTTTATGCTCTGACTTATGGATAATATTATTTGGTTTTATTATTTCAAAATTATTATAATCTTGATAACTTACATTATCATATGTATTAGTATATAATTGACAACTCTCATCTGAATCTAATCTAACTACATTTAATTTGTCTTTTATTGTTAGTTTAATTTGATCTGTATTGTTTAATGTCAACTCAGCCTTAAAGAAATATTGTTTAAACATTCTTAACACTGGATCAAATATTGCTTCTTTATAACTAGTTCCTAATAGATAATTATAAAATGTATTATTGATAAATGTTTGAATATATTTATCATCTTTTTTAGTATAATTTTGCATATATTTATAATTGTCTAAATATAATTCTACAATTTCAATACTCGAAGTTATTCCTAAAATTTCTGATACTAATCTAGGATACTTTCTAGTAAATTTTTGCTCTAAATAAGTTCCTACAGCATTCTCTAAATTATTAAAATCTGGATCAGATTCTAAACTTACTAATATATCAAAGAAATCTAACATACTTAAACCATTTTCTTGGATTTCTAACTTAACATACAAATCATCGATTATTGTTTTTATCTGTTGATTTAGTAAACTATTACTAGCAGAATTAGTTTCATCTGGAAAATATTCATTTAACATTGCCTTAAATTCTTCATATGTATCTGGAATATCTCCTTCAAAATATTTCTTAAATTCTTGAAAATCTGTAATACTTATTGGAATTTTTTGATTGTTTCTCATTCTTAAATTGTTGAAATAATATAAGAATTCTTTTAATTGTTTATGATCTGGTATCATATCCTCATAATATTTCATTAATTTTAAAATTTCTGTTATATCTTCTTGACCATAAATGGCTGAATTGTATTCTATAAACTGTTCTCTCAATTGTTTATTAAATTCGAATTGAAATTTATAATCATTATAATAATCAAATTTAGCTTGAGCAATATCAAGAATTTCTTTAAGTTCATCTAGCTTAACATTATCGATAATAACTTGATTTAATTCTGTTGTATAATTTTCTTCAGCTATTTTTAATTCTTCTGTTGCTTCAGATAATAAAAATGGTACCTGACTTCTATAATATAAACTCACTTCCTGCATTCTAATAAACATTAATAAATTTATATAATCTTCAAAATTTACTACGTAAAACTTATTATTAATTAATAATTGAACAGTTCGATCTTTCATAGTTGTCATAGCATACATTGATAATAATTCTGGATACATTATTTCTGTATTGATGCTATCAGATGAATTGAACTGCATATAAATAATATTAGTAGTTATTGGAAATACATTTCTCTTATTTATATTTTTTTGATCAGTTTCAAAATAATCAACCATTTGTGCATAATATTTTGGTAACTTGATATCAGTCAAACTTACTTCTTCCAATATATTATTAGAATCTGTTATATATACAGGTTCTAAAGCATATTTTAAATCTCCTACTGAACGCACTCTTAAATCATCATCTAATACTGAAACAGTACTAAAATCTTTTATCAAAGTTGTACTATATTCTCCTTGAGGAATTATAATAGGAGTGTTGAAAGAATTATCATCTTTTAATATAATCAAATCGAATTGAAAATCATAAGGTAATCCATCAGTTAATGGTATACCATTACTATTTTTAACAGTTATATAATATTTAACTTTTTTATCTTCTAAGAGCTCTGACCGAACTCTGATACTTAAACTATCATCAATAAAAGTATTTAAATTTATATAATTTTCTGAAGTAGTATCAGTAGTATTAGCATTATATAAATCGTTAATAACATATTCTCCTTCTATATCAGAATCTTGAACATAATATGCTGATTGAATATTAGCTCGAGAATATGTACTAATCAATACTTCATTTTTAATTTTAAAAGTATAAGTATATTCAGTACTTCCTCTAGGAACATAAAATTGATCACCCCAACTTAATCTTATAACAGCATCATCTAATAACGGATCAAAGAATTTAATATGATAATCAACTTGATTTCTAGTTAATTTTACTGTACTAAATATTTTAAATTCTATACTTTCATCTAAAAATGTGCTAGCAGCACTTGTATCAATATCTTCTGGATATATTATTGGAACATCTGTTCCAGATAAGCCATAACGATCATAATACATTTTTTGAAAATCACTAGTAGTATATATACTACTTGCCCCAATTTTTGTACCATAATAAGAACACTTAGCTTCCACTGCTTCGTATTTAATAGGTACTTGAATTTCTTCAATAATTACATTATAAAAATTAACATCTTTATAAAATTCATGTAATACTTCATAAAATAATCTAAATATTTCATCAGTCCCCTTGTATTTAAAACATTGATTTAATAAGAATGCTGTTTTTGTTTTTAATATATCAGGAAACTTCTTTAAGAATTCTGGACGAATTCCAAAATTATTAAATATACTGATTACAGTTTCTTTCGTAGGCTCTTGATTTAAATATAATAGAGCATCTCTCGGACGTTCAATATATAAATCATTTAAATATGATTCAAACAATTTTTTAAAATTACTATTATTATCAAATATAACTGTATCATTTAATAATTGACAATATTCAGATATCTTTTCTTTAATTTCTTTAACATCAGAGGAATCAAAAAATTCCTCTGATTTACTTTTGATACTAGTTGTAAAATCAGTTACTGCTTCATTATATTTATTACTTAAATAAGTTGTTGTATCTTTAGTGTAATGCTGATTTAATTTATTATATTCAACAATTGTTAAATTATCATCTGCTGATAAAGTTTCTTCATTTTTTATAGCATCGACTTCTTCATCTTTTACTGGTTTTAAAATATCATAAGAATTATCTTTAATACTATTATCTGTTATATTTGGATAAGTTGGAACACCAACTTTATCATTTTCTATAGGTTCTATTATTTCTTCATTATTAATATTATCCATTTAATATATTCCCTTCGAGATCTTTAACTGTTTGATTAGATATATTAATATCTGTCCCCATAGCGTTAAATTGATCCATTTGATAATTTTCTAATGTATTATAGATTCGATTTATTAATATTAATTGATCAATCACTTCACTGTTAATATTATTTATATCATTTTCTAATGGTAAATTATTATTTATAGGATTTCTAACATATTTAAATCCTAAATTATATTTATTATTTAAAACACTAATATAGTAATTATAATTATTATTAATATCACTGTCATCATTAAATATATATTTAGCATATCTATTATTATAATATCGATTTATATTATCAATATAATCATTACGATTATTAAACATATTTATATAATCATTATAAATAACAACATCATAAAATTTATGAAACTCTTTCAAATAATAAAATTGATTCAATATATTTAAATTGCTTACTGTACTAGCTTTTATATTAGCACTACTAAATTCTAAATTATAAATATTTATATCAGTACTAGTTTTAATAAAATTAACATTATCTACTGTAAAGTATTCATTATTCTCAGAATCAACATTATTAGAATAATATATAAAAAGATCTCCTACGACTGGTTTATTAATTCCAAATATAGTTATACTCCCTTGAGTTCTTCTAACAACTCCTTGATTTGATTCATCCATTTCTGTACTATAAGTTAATGGAGTAGCTTCAATCACTGGAGTCATTTCAAAAACATCATATGATTTATTATACCATTTACTATCAATATAATTTAACTCAGTATCGATATTTTTAGTACGGATCATATTGGTCCTATAATATTTAATAGGAATACTTTTCATAGTATTTAAAGCATATTTTTGAACAGTATTTAAATATTCATTATACATATTATAAATATTACTATCCTGATGTAATCTATCCATTTGCATATTATTTCCTTTATATATTCATATCAACTTGTACATATTCATAATTTATTTGAATAGTTACTATGATTTTTAATTTTGTACTATCATCGATAGTACTATCTTTTAATACCAAATCAACTAAAGATATCTCATCCGAGTAATTACTAAATTCATTTAAGAAATTACTAATTTCTTCAAACAATAAGTCTTTAGTAAAATTTTGGTACTTAGTTTGGATAATCTCTCTTAAATTTGATCCATAATTAGAACTAAAAGGAATCTCACCCTTTCGCATTCTAATAAATTTAGTAAACATAGTTAAAATAAATTCTTTAGGATCAGTGATCTTATAGAATTTATTTGGGCTCATCTCTACATCGTAGAAATTTGATGATTGTTTTATACTTTTATCTTGACTTATAAAGTTTCGATAATTTTTTGAGAAGAAGTTTAATATTATTAAATTTAAATCATTTTCACTTAACATTAAAGGATTTATTTTAGAATCATTATTAATAATTTCAATTTTATTCATCTTTTCTTCGACACTTAAATTTGAACTATTAATAGTATTTATATCAGCTTCTTTAGTTTTTACTTCAGCTATTTTTATAATATCTAATAATTTATTTGAATTATAAAATAAATCATTTAATTTGTCTCGGTTAAGATAATTTAAATTTTTATATAATATACAAAAACCAAAATGATTTAAATAAATTAAACCAATTTGATTTTGAATATTTTTATTAAACTTGTTTAAGAATATACTATCTTCTATATAGATAGTATATTTTGAAAAGAAATCTAACAACTCAGGAATATTAACTATATCTGACTTATAGATCTCAACTTGATTATAATCAATAAAAGATTCTTTATAATCTAAAAAATCATTTATACTTAAATTCTGAATCATTATTTTCTCCTATTATTTTATAAATACTCTTACAACGTCTTCTTTAACTTCCATGATTCTATAACTATTATCATTTTCATCACATAATTCAGCATTACCATTCTCATCACTTTTTACAAACATTCCAACTTTATAATCAGCTTCTAGATCAGCTTTATCAACCCATAACTTTCCTAGTAATCCAACTGGGCTCCATTCTGGTCTTTCACTTCTTGGAATATATTCAGCATCAGGATCAAAATCAGGATTTAATAACTTATCATATTTTTGATAAGTAACATTTATTAGAATTTTATTAGAATCTTTTTCATCTATTTCATATGAATTGATAACAAGCTCTTTATATTCTGGACAATGGTTTAATGATTCTTTAGCTAATTCTAGAACTTCTTCATCAGTAACTTCAGAATCTTCTTCATCTATCGCATGAGTATGTTTTCTATGAGTTTCTAAAATTTCTTCTTTGTGTTCTTCCCAGTCTACAATAATAGCTCCGTATTTATCTAATTGATATCTTCCGTGCCATCTTAAGCTACCACTATCACCAACAACTGCTGGAGCACCTGAAACAATTCCTAGAATTTTTCCAGAATCATTTGATCCAGCACAGATACAATTCGATTCTGGATACCAGCTTACGAACTTTCCTGGCATTATACAACTATCATCAAATGATTGAAAGTACTCAGCATAATCAGCATTTCCAGCATCAGCTGACCCATCAAAGTATCCATTACCAGTGCTAGAACATAACATGATTTTCTTCGAACAACATCCAAAAGATGTTCTATAATGACTATCTTCACAAGTACAATATGATGATATTATTGTCGAACTAGCACCCGAAATACAATTATCAAGTCCTCCTAGAATAGATGAGGAAGTTCCTGTAACCCAATTATCACTTCCTCCTAGAATCGATGAGTAATATCCTGAAACACAATTATTAATTCCTCCTAGAATCGATGAGTAATATTTTACAACATAGTTATTATATCCACCTAGAATAGATGAGTAAGGTCTTGAAACATAATTACAACTTCCTCCTAGAATCGATGAAGCATTACCTAAAACACAATTATAATATCCTCCGATAGCTGATGAAGCATTACCTAAAACACAATTACGATATCCTCCGATAGCTGATGAATATGTTCCAGACTGAACTACTTTATAATTTGAGTTATCCTCATATTTAGTACAATTTATCCATCCGTAAGTAGCAGCATCACATGTACAATATCTACACGTGTTATTATTATTATCCTCATCTAAATAAGCTCCTCCAACAGTATTACAATAACCTCCTATATTAACACCTCCAATAGCATAGCAGTTTTTATTGCATTGTCCTAAAACAATATTAAATCTGCAAGAAGTACATGTATTACATCTTCCAGCTTTTATTATACCATTAGCACCGCTACTAAATCGTAAATCACTATTAGTTCTTAGATTTCCTCCTTGGATTTCTCCAGAAGTATAGAAACCTTTATTATTATATACTCTTAACCATGAGCTATCACACATATAAATACCACCACCATGACATTGATGATACCATCCTTTACCTGATGCACAAGTTCTAAACCAACCAGAATTATTATAAAATTCGCATGATAAATATGTATTTTTTCTTAGATATATATTACTAGTACATCTATAGCCAATATAAATAGTACCATCATTTGTACTATTTATTTCATTAGTATGACCTATTTCTATTTTTCCTCCAGCAATTGTACAAGCATTAATAGTTCCTGATACCGTTCCTCCTGAAGTACTTAGATATGGATGACTATGATTAGCTTTATTATAAGCACAACATACAGCTTTTGCACTAGCGGCATATGTTGAACTTGAGCAGCTGATAGAATCTGTTATTGCAGTATTTCCATCTTTTCCAGGATCTCCTTTATCTCCTTTAGGTCCTTGAGCACCATCTCTTCCAGGATCTCCTTTATCTCCTTTAGGTCCTTGAGCACCATCTCTTCCAGGTTCTCCTTTATCTCCTTTAGGT
>Ga0256828_1000367_pt1 | contig 30977 bp, 32 predicted proteins | sample CV88metaG_FD_185993 | JGI IMG/M metagenome (GOLD analysis project Ga0256828, IMG submission 185993) | Hydrothermal vent microbial communities from East Pacific Rise, Pacific Ocean - CV88 | ecosystem: Environmental > Aquatic > Marine > Hydrothermal vents | place: Pacific Ocean: East Pacific Rise...
ACTTTTATCATTAGCTTTATAAACAGATAAGTGAGTCTCTACTTCTGTTTTATCTTTATAAAAAATAAAATCTTTTTTCTTATTTGTATAATCAAATAAATCTATGTCTTTTGAAAAAAATCTTGAAATTTTATAGGATAAATTATTTTGATTTATCTTTATAAAATTTTTTGAAAATTCTAAAAAAAGTTCTTCTGATTTAATTTGATTTTGATTTTTATAATCTGTATGCATTAAGCAAAATTATATTATAAACACTATCTTCACAATATAATTGTAGCATTTATTAAAATTTATGTCAAAAAACATAAAAAAATAAGCTAATATTAGCTTATTTTAAAAATTCATCCCAAGATTTAATTCTAATTAAATTTTTATTTTCTTCCTCTCTTATTTGATTCCAAGGTTTATCAAGTAAATATGTTTTTATCCCCTTTTTAGCTATATCTAAAGCATAATCCATATTATCCTCTATCATAAATTCAATTCATAAATCTATACATACTTCTCATTTATCTCTATGTCTATCTGTAAAATGATCAGTAAAAATAATATCATCTATTAATCATCAAAAATATTTATCAAGCCATTTTTCTGTATATTCTTTAAATCTCTTTTCACTTATAGCAGTAACTACTATTATCTTATTTCAAGCATTTTTTAGCTCCAAAATTTTTTCTACTGCTCATTTTACAGGCTTGATTTCTAATTTTAAAATATCATTATCCAAAGGTATTTGAAACCAATCTATTGCTTGTCTTAAATCTATATTTAATCACTCTATTTCATGAATATAATAATTAACTATTTTCTCTTTTTTTATTTCAAAATCTCAAATTTTATAATTATTACATTCTAAACAATAATCAACAGTTTCAGCCAAGACCTCATCTAAATCTACTCAAATTATTCTGTTTCTCATATTTTATAAATTTATTAAGATATTTATAATAATTTTAAATAAAAACTATTTTTTGTAAATAAAAAAGAAGATTTTACTCTTCTTCTTTTTTTTCACTATTAAGTGGCTTCATCAAAGGAAATAATTGTACATCTCTAAGATTTTCTTGCTTAGTTAAAATAGCTAAGATTCTTTCAAATCACATACCAAAACCTGATTGTGGTGGCATAGCATACTCCATAGCTAGAACAAAATCATCATCTCATTGAGTAGCTTCTTCATCACCTTTTTCTATTGCTCAAGCTTGGGCATCAAAATTTGCTTTTTGAATTGCAGGATCTACAAGTTCTGAATAAGCTTTATTTACTTCCCAACCATTTATAACAAGTTGAAATTGTTCAACAATACTAGGATTTTCATCATTTTGTCTTGCTAAAGGTTGCATTGTTTTAGGATAATTATAAACAAATGCAGGACCAACAATACTTGGTCTTAATACTTTTTTATAAAGATAATCTATAAGTGTAGGAGTAGCCATTTTATCCATTCCTTCAAACTCTACTCAAGCAGCCTTAATATCAGATATTAATTTTTCTTCATCTCAAATTACATATTTAGATACATCTATACCACAAGCTTCTTTAACTCATTCAACATAATCAATTTTTTTAAATGGAGTAGTAAAATCTACTATTTTTTCATTTCCTTCTTTATCCTTTACAGGAATTTTTCTATCTAATCATAATTTATCAAAAAGATAATCAAACATTTTTTCTGTAAATTGAACATTATCTTCAAAGTTCCACCATGCAGCATAATGTTCTACAGCATTAAACTCTTGAACATGAGATGGATCTGAACCTTCATTTCTAAAATTAGTAGAAAATTCAAAAACTTTTTCAAATCTACCTACTGTAGCCATTTTTAAACCTATTTCTGGAGCTATTCTAAGATAGACATCCATATCAAAATCATTATGATGAGTAATAAATGGTTGAGCTGCAGCACCAGAAGCTGCATTTCACAATGTAGGAGTAGTTATCTCTATAAAACCATTTTCATAATAAAAATCTCTCAAAATTTTTACAAATTTAGATCTTAATAAAAATCTATCATAAGAGTCTTGATTCATAATTAAATCAAGGTATCTTTGTCTGTAAATAGTTTCTTTGTCAGAAACTCAATGAAATTTTTCAGGAAGTGGTCTTACAGCTTTTGCCATAAATTGAAATTCTTTAACAAAAATAGTTAATTCACCATGTTTTGTTTCAAATAAATCTCAAACAACAGCTATATAATCACCAACTTGTGCAAATTTTTCAGCTATTTTGTAAGCAGTTTTATTTTCTCAAGCTAACTCTATTTCATCAACTATCTCTTTACCTGTATTAAATTTAACTGAATTTTTTGAAAAACAAATTTGAATATCTGCACTATTATCTCTAAGTTTAGCAAAAGTTAATTTTCACATAGATCTAGAACTCATAATTCTTCAAGCAGTTCTAAATTCTCCTATAATATTTCCATTCATTAACTCATTAGCATCTTTTAAAGAACTATCTTTTTTTTCAATAATGTCTTTAATATCAGTTTTTCATTCAAATTTATTAGCATAAACAATAACTCATGCATTTTTTAAATCATTTATCTTTTTTTGTCTATCTAAACTTTCCTTTGGATAATCCATTTTTAATTAAATTATATTATAAATTTTGGCTTATTTTATACAAAAAGCACTAAAAGTAAATTTTTATTTTATAAATTCTTTATGTAATATTTCTATTGCATTATTTTTATTATAAGCATCAATTCCAAAAACCATTGATCTTTCCATTGATCATTGTGACATTAACTCAACATTTATATTTTCCAAAGCTAATGCTGTAGTTGCTTTTGATAAAGCTCAAGTTGATTGAGCTAAATTTTGACCAATACAAAATAATAATGCTTTATTTTTTTCATATTTTACAAAATTTATATCATCATTTTCTTCTATATCTAATTGTTTTTGAATATCTTTTACTAAAGAATCTAAAATTTCATTTTTTATTCAATTATCTATTGTAAAACTAATTTCAGTTTCAGAAGTAGAAACTATATCTACAGAAATATTATATTTTTTTACAGCTTCAAAAACCTTTGCTAATATTCAACTATCAGCCATATCCCAAGAACTAATTGAAAAAAAGATTATATTATCTCTAGCTCAAATATATTCTACTCCTGATGAATCAGGATTTTTATTTTTTGTAATTAATGTACCTTTACTGTGACTAAAAGGATCAAATAATCTAACATTTATTCATTTTTTTAATAACTCTTTTCTTAAAACTTGAGAATGTAATAATTTAGCCTGACTTCATCTTACTCCTGTAATTTCTTTTGCTGTTAAATAATCAATACTCTCAATTAGTTTAGCATCAGAAATAATTCTAGGATCAGCACTTAACATTCCTAAAACAGATTTTTGAATTTCAAGTGTAACATCATATTTTTCTCATAATCAAACTGAAGTCATTGCAGCAGTAGCATCACTATATCATCTACCTATTTTATTTTCAATTCATCATTTAAATCCTGGTATATATCAAGAAATAATAGGAACTTCATTTAATTCTAAAATTTCTTCTACTCTATTTCTAATTTCACTAGATAATTTCTCAAAAACAACAGATTCAGACTCTTTTTCCAATCATTTTACTATTCAATTTAAATCAACTTTTTTAGCCTTTAATCAGTCTATATCTAAGTTATTAATTAATTTTACCTGTAAATTAGCAGATAATTCTTCTCAAAAACCAATAATTGAAAAACTTTCATCTCAATATCAAATAGTGTAATCATTATCTTTTATTGGATATATTTTATCATCAGATTTATAGTTTATCCAATCATTTATTTTTCTTCATAAATTATCAATAAAATAGTTTGTAATAAAATTTTTAATTTCTTCATTTTCTCAATATTTTTCAATTAATACTTTTTTATGAAATTCTTCAATATCTACTATCTTTTCATAAGCTTCATCTAAATCTCATTTATTTAATAACTCAGCTACATTAATTAAATTATCAGTAGTATTAAAGCTATCTGATCTAACAGCAGAAACTACAATAACTTGTTTTATAGAATTTTTAAAATCTAAAATAACATTTTCAGGAGATTTTTTAAATTCTGCAGCATTTTCTCATCACCACTTTTTTACTTTTAATTGCTGACTTTCTAACTTTTCTAACATAAATTAAAATATATTAAAATAAAAAACTTTCCAGATTTCTCTAGAAAGTTTTGTTTAAATATTTTTTATACAAAAACAATACCTTAAGAGAAATTCTCAAAAAGTTTTTTAGTTTTAATTGTTTTTGTAATTTGTAACATATTCTTGTAAAAAATATTTAAAATATATTTTTATTATATTTATAATTAATATTTGTCAATAAAAACACAAAAGTCTGACTATTTTGTCAGACTTTGTAAAAAATTTTACATCTTTTTAGCTCCTTTTTATTATTTTTTGCACTTCTTCATTAGCAAGAATATCTTCTAAAAACTTAGCAAGTTCCTCTTCACTAGTAAATTTAACAATATGATTAAGTTTCATATCAATTACTTCTACTATTTTAGCAAACTTATTTAAATCTATAGTATTTTCATCCTTGCTTTCCAAAGAATAAATAGTTTTACCATGAAAATAATCCATAAGATTATCTAAATTGAAATAAAGATTTCCATGTCTTTTTTTCAAAAGTTCCTCCATTTTAGCCAAAGTTATGAGATGATCTTCATTGTCAGAATCAATCTCAATTGAAAAAAGTACTTTAGGCATAAATTACTCCTTTTTTATTTTTTCATGATTTTTTGCATAATCAAGCTCCTCTTTTTTGATGAGCCTTCATCTCAGCTTTACATTTTTTACACTTTCCACAACCTGTTCCTAAAAGAATACTACCTTTACATACAGGTTCAGCAGAATCATCAGATTTTTTCTCTTTTTTTCCTTTCCACTTTTTGAAACCCTTTTTTGTTGCAACCTCAACTGTAGAGCTATATTCCATAAAAAGTGGATCAGCAGAAAGTTCCTCAAACTCTTTGAGTTCTTTCTCTATTTTTTTAGATTCTTTTTTAGAAATGATATAAATGTTATCATCCACATCAAAAGCCACTCTTTGCCCTCCAATTTCTTTTCCAAGAAACTTCTTAAGTTTCTTTAGAGCCTTTTTTGCATCTTTATCTCCTGGCTCATAAGAGATAGTAAATTTTTTAAGTGCCATGATTTCTCCTTTTATTTTTGTTTTGCATAGCTAGATATTTATATATAGATTTTCATTAAAGTCAAAACAAAATCTTCTTCCCTTTAAAATTGACTTTCTAAAGCAAAAATATATATTTATATAAAATAATTTTATAATTAAAAATATGGCAAAAAATTTAAAACCAAGTGGATTTATAGATTATAATCCAGAAAAACAAAAAATATTTAATGAAATAAAAAATATTATAGAAAAAAATTATTCTAAATTTTGATTTGTAAATATTGAAACTCCAGCTGTTGAAAATAATTCTATTTTAACTGCAAAAGGTTGAGATGAAGTAGCAAAACAAATTTTTGGACTTTATGGTCTTGCTCAAGGATGAGAAGATACTAAAAAATATTCTCTTCACTTTGACTTAACTGTTCCCTTTGCTAGATATGCAATAGAATATGAAGAAGATATAAAGTTTCCTTTCAAAAGATACCAAATTCAAAAAGTTTTTAGATGAGAAAGAGCCCAAAAAGGTAGATTTAAAGAATTTTATCAATGTGATATTGATATTATTTGAGAAAAAATATCTGAGTTTTATGATGTAGAAATTATTGAAACCTTATATAATTCACTAGAAAATATTTTGGATTTCCTAGAAATAAACAAAAAAGCTAAAGTTCATATAAATAATAAATTTTTAATAGAGTCTTTAATTGAAAAATTTAATATAGAAAATAGCAAAGATTTTTTTAAACTTCTTGATGATTACTACAAACTAGAAAAGGCTGATTTTGAAAGCAAATTAAAAGAACTATCTCCAAATAACTATTCTGAAATTCTAAAAATTCTAAAAAAAGATCTAAATGAAATTATTGAAATACTAAAAGATTCAAAATATATAGAACAAATTATAGAACTACAAACTATTTACAATACTCTAAAAAATAGATGAGTAAATGTAGTATTTGACCCATATATTACTAGATGACTTGATTATTATACTTGAGTTGTTTTTGAAACATTTGTAACAGATTATGAAAAATTTGGTTCAGTATGTTCAGGTGGTAGATATGATAATTTAGTTTGAGCTATCAGAAAAGCTACAAATTCAAAATGAACTGAACTTGTCTGAGTATGATGAAGTATAGGACTTTCTAGATTTTTCTCACTTTTAGAAGAAAATAATCTTTTAAACAAAAAACTAAACTTAACTGATATAATTGTTTTTAACCTATGATGTTCAAATAATTACAGAGAAAAAATAATAAATTTCCTAAAAAATACTTCTAAAACTTTTGATATATACTACAACAAAGCAAAACTAGATAAACAATTCAAATATGCTGAAAATAAAAATATAAAATACTGAATTTTTGCTTGAGAAACTGAAGAAGAAAATGGAGAAATTATGATTAAAGATTTAGAAAATAGAACAAGTGAAAATATCAAAATTAATGAACTAAAAAAATATTTTAAATAAAAAATCTGCTTTAAGCAGATTTTTTTACTCTTTTTAATATATTTTTTTCCAATTTTCTAACTTTATGTTTTTTTGAAATTGCTTCATCTATATCTTTTAATAATTCTGCAATAAAATAAAATAAACTAACTCAAATTAAAAGTCCTGCAATTCAGAAAAAATGTTCTCAAATTATTAAAATGATAAATGTAAGACTCATAGGTAACTCTAAAAAACTTGATACAATTTTTGGATTTAAAATATATGCTTCAATAAAATGAATAATAAATATTAAAATAATAATCACAGCTACTATTAATAGTCATCCATAAGATGCATATCAAACTATAAGAATGGGTACAGAAGACAAAAATACTCAAACAACAGGTATAAAACCAAATATAAAAACAATCAATCAAAGAGTCATTAAATAAGGAAATCAAACTCAAGGTAAAAATACAGTTCAAATTATAAAAAGCCCTATTATAGTTAATGTAGCATTAGCTAAAGCTATCATTGATTGAGCTTTTAAAATTAATCCAAAACTTCTAATTATTTTATCAAAAATAATCTTATATTCTTTATATAAAAATGAAAAATTTGATTTTTTTATACCTTTTAAATATTTTTGTAACTTATGTCTATCAAGTAAAAATACAAAACTCAAAATCAAAGCAAAAATGAATTTAAAAATTATAGATCAAGCACTTTTTAATTTTTCAAAAATTGTAAATATAACTTCATAATTTACATTTTCACTATTTAAAGCATTTTGTATAGTAGAATCAATTTCAGAATAATTTTTATTAATATCTCAAAGCATTCATTTTACATTATCTATTTGATCTCATAAAGCAGGAATAGTTTGAGAAAGACCAGTTAATTCACTCTGAAGTTTAGGTATTGCTGATGAAATAATAGTTATAACTATTACTAAAAAAAATATATATTCAATAACTATAACAAAATTAATTGAAAAAAACCTTTTTAAAAAAGTTAAATTTTTATGCTCTTTACAAAAATTATCTAATAATATATCTATTTTATCTTTTAAAAATTCTGCTGATGAATAAAAAAGATAAGCAAATATAAAAGTTAAGAAAAAAAGTAAAGCAAAATCTTTAAATAAATATAAAAAAAGTATCAAAATACCATATGCAATAGCTTTATGATAAAACTTTTTTGTAAAAATAAATGAAATAAGAGTATCTAATCTTTTCATATATTAAAATTAATTATTATTTAATTTTAATATACTAAATTTTAAATTTTAATCAAAAATAAAAACCAAAAATTGGTTTTTATTTTTATGCTAAACTTTCTCAAAATCTTTTTAATCTAGCTTTTACATTAGCTACATATTTATCTGGTGATAAAGTTGCATATCAAGCATTAATTATTTCATATAAAAACCTTTCTGGATTATTTTTATAATTAAATGCATTCCTATATCTAGATGCTCAAGTTAATAATCTTGCATAAGCTTCAAAAGATTCTTCTAAATTATTAAAAGTTCTAAAGTTAGCTAATTCTTTTCAATAATTTCAATTCCTATATTCTCATGTCATCATTGCAATTGATGCTTGTCCTGGTCTTGCTTTATGGCCAAAAGCATTATTAGCTAATTTTGTTAATTTACTTTGTCAATTTCAAGATTCAAGTAAAGCTTGTCATAAAACAACTTGTCTTGGAATACCATATTTTTCTTCAATTTTAACTGATATTTCTTTTGCTTTATTTAAAAATTCAGTTACAGAATATTCTCTAGATTCAAATTGTTTAATTGTTTCACTTGAAATTCATAATTTTTCAGCTTTTTGTTTCCAATCTTTTCATCAAAATTGTCTTAAAAGTAAAACTTTTAATCAATCTTCTGAATTATTAAGAACTGAAGGAAGATTTCATTTTACTCTATCATATTCTGTAAACATATCTTCAATAAGAGGTTTTCTATCAATTGATACTATAGGTAAATTCTTTACTTTTTCTCAAAAAGCCAAAACAGCAAATTTTGGATCAATATCTCTTTTAAAAGCTTCTGAAACAATATATCTATATATTTCAGTTCAAGGATTATTTTCAATAAATTCATTAGTTTTCTTTTCTAACTCAGTTTCTAATTTTTTCATTTCTTCCTGAGTTCACACTTTAATATTATCTATTTTTGTTCATTCATGAATAACTAATCTTCTCCCCCCCCCAGCAAAGAATTCTCATTTTAATCAAGTCCTACTATAAGTAATTCCTTCAGATTGTACTTCTCTTACTTCATTTGGCAATACTTGCCCTGCAGTTGTTTTCAAATAAAGTTCTTTATTAAATTTTCAATCAAAAGTAAAAGTAAATTCAAGAGATTTAATTTCTCCAGATGACACTTTTTCAGAAGCTATATTGTTTTTTGTAATATGGATTAATCTTTTTTCTGGACTAAGTCTTAAAAATTCTTTATTTGAAATAGTTGCAAGTTTTTCATTAGAAAGTTCTTTTCTTTCTTGTTGAAATTGCTTTATAACTTCTTTTGTTGGTAAAAAAGATTCTTTTGTTTTTTTCTCAATAACAGAAGGAATATTTTCTTTTTTGGGTAGTTCCTTTTTATTTTCCATATTATCATAAGTTATTTTTTCTAATTTTGTCATATTTTTAAATTAATTTTTAAATAGTTCAGCAATTTTTGCTTCAATAATTTCTTTATCTTTCATTTCTTCTTGAATATGTTTATTATACATTTCTTTTGAAAGATCTATTTCAACTTGTGTAAAAAACCAAGGTGTTTCTTTTAATTTTTCTTGTAAAACTAAAGTTTGTTTTCTATCTAAATCAGATAAAACATCATAAATTGATTTTAATTGATTTGTTGATAATTCATTGATACTTGATTTTATTTCTTTAATAATATTTTTATCTAAAACAAGATTTTTATTCAAAAAATGTAATATTTTTTCTTTTAAATCCATAAAAAAATAGTTATAAAATTATATTTATAACTATTTTATCATATTAATTATATTACTGCAAATTAAGCATTCACTTTATTTTCAGTTTTATTAATTTGATCTCATTCTGGAACAACTCTATTAATTGATATTATTGGCCTTCTTTCTACTTTTATACTTACTCTATTTCACTGATTTCAACCTATCATAATAGGTTTACCTTCTGCAGACATTCAAATAAATATTCAAATATGTCAGCCTGGTGTTCATGATGTTGTTGTTCATTTTCTTTCAACTATAACTAAATCACCTGGTTTTGGTTGTTCTTGAGGAATTTTTAATTTTCTTCAATCCATTACTCAACTTCTTGCAGCTAAAGATCAAGCACTATTCAGAGGAATTCAAGCATTTTTCATTACAGCATTTACAAAACCTTTACACCAAGGTGTTTTTGCTGGATCAAATCAAAGAAAAGATTTAAGTTCAGCTCTTTGTTTTGGATCTTTTTCATTATATCATAAAAATTTTTGTGAAATTTCTAAAGCTTTTCTAGCTTTACTTCATTCAGGTAAAGAATCAATAGCTTTTGATAATTCAGCAGAATTAGCTAAAGCATTTCAAGCTTCAAAATTAATATTTTGTCATAATTCAGCATTTCATCATGAAGCTAAACTTCATAATACATTTGTATTTCATTCTAATATCTTTTTAGCAGCATCTTTTAATACACTTTCCTCTAAAGGCTTATCTGGATCTTCTTTTTTTAATTGTTTAGCTTGTTCTAATGCTAATTTTTCAATAAATAGTTTATTTAAATCTTCTAGATTATTTGGTATATCTTTTCAATCTTTTTTTAATTTCTCTAAAATGGGTGATAATGCATTTAATTTTTCTACTCAATATATAGCTAATATTTCCTTAGATAATTCAGGATTGTTTTTTTCAATATCTCATAAAATTGGATTTTCTTCTAAAGCTTTTGTATAATTAGTAATTTCATTTCAATTCTTATCTTTTAAAACATTTCCATCTTTATCTAACAAAGGAGTATCTAATTCTTTTATTTTTCATTTTAAAAATTGCTCTCTTAAAAAATCTTTTGCTTCTTCTTTAGATTCAAAACTAGAACCATCTGGTTTCTTTAATATAGTAGCAATACTATCAATATCTTGTCATTCTGGTAGTGTTTTTAAAATTTCAGTATCTAAAACTTTTAATACTTCACTTCTTCAAGATTTTTCAGTAATTTCAGCATTTTCCTTTCAATGAAGTATTTTCAATAATTCTTTTCAAGTTTTTTTTCACTCTTCTTTAAGTTTCTTTAAATTTGGAGAATATTTAGAAAGATCAATATTAGAATTACTTAATTGTTTAGCTAATTTAGGTGCTTTTGTATCTATTTGATTTTTGTTTTGTTCTTGAACTTGTTCTGGAGACAGAGATTGTTTTTTTACCTCTTGAGGAGTATCAACTCTAGGTCACATTTTTTCTGTTGGATTCATAAAAAAATAGTTATAAATTTATAATTCATAACTATTTTATCATATTATTTTTTTAAAAGCAAAAACTAAACTATCTCAAAATTTAATCTTAATAATTTCATATCTACTTCAACTAGTTCCACTTCTAGTTTATCTCATATTTTATATTTTTTTCAAGTCATTTTATCTTCAAATTGCATTAACTCCTCATTGTAAACAAAATTTCTTTTTTCAGTTAAATCTACAAAACCTTCTGAGGTATCTTCAAGCATTACAAAAAATCATTTTGGAATAATTCAAGAAATCATAGCTTCAAATTTTTCTCAAATTTTATCTCTATAATATTTGCAAATAAAATAATCTTTTACTTTATATTCCAATTGTTCAGCAGCTCTTTCTCTATCAGAACAATGAGTTGCAATATTTTTTAAAATTGTCTTATAATGATTAATCCTATTTTTATCTAATTTTCAAGCTAATTTTTCCTTTATAATTCTATGAATTTGTAAATCTGGATACCTTCTAATTGGAGAAGTAAAATGACTATAATAATCAAGTCCCAAACCAAAATGTCCCTCATTATCTGGAGAATAAATAGCCTTTGTAAGACTTCTTAAAACTGATTTTTCTAAAATAGCTTTATTAGGACTTTTTTCTATTAATTCAAGTAATTTTTGATATTCTTTTGTTGTAAATTTTTCAAATCTAAAATTTATTCAAAATAAATGTAAAATTTGCTGTAATTTTTCTATATCTTCCTCTGTTGGTTCAGGATGGATTCTATGTAAAAATGGTAAATCCTTAAACATTTTTGAAATACTATGATTTGCTGAAACCATAAATAATTCTATCATTTTATTTGATTCATATTTTGGATATTGTTTAATCTCAACTACATTCTTATTTTCATCTAAAACTATTTTTGTTTCAGGAAAATCAAAATCCAAATTTCATTTAATTGTTCTAGCCTTTTCCAATCTATCTTTTAATTCCCAAGAATTTTTTATATTTTCAAATAATTCATTTGTTGCTTTTTCACCACAAAATAACTTATCTCAAACTTTGATTTTTCAATTTTTTATCTCATCTACTTCTTTATAAGTTAACCTAAAATCAGATTTTATTAAACTTTCATAAACTTTTGTTTTTCTAATTACACCATCTTTTCCAATAATCATCTCACAAGTTAGACTTAACTTAGCTCAATCTAAATTTAAAGAACACAAATTATTTGATAATTCTTTAGGCAACATAGCTATAACTCTATCTGGCAAATAAACAGAAGTTGCTCTATAAAATGCTTCTTTATCCAAAGCATTGTCTTCTCTTACATAATTTGTAACATCAGCTATATGAACATAAAGCTCTATATTTCAATTTTGTCTTTTAAAAATAGAGATAGCATCATCCAAATCTTTTGCATCTTCTCAATCTATTGTAAAAGTGAAAAATTTTCTTAAATCTTTTCTATTTTTATTAGCTAAAGCTTTTTTGATATCAACATTCTTAGGTAATTTTCTTAGTTCAGTTAAAACTTCTCTACTAAATTTTTCTCTAAATCAAGCTTCTCTAATAAAACTTTCAATTATTAAATCTTCATTTTTATCCAAATTTCAAAAAACTTCTACTATTTTTCATTTAGGATTTTTTCAAGTCCAATCAACAATTTGTACTCATACAAAATCTCATTCTTTTGCATTTCTAACATATTTTCAAGGAATAAAAATATCATTTGAAAAATTATCATCTCTTACTTTTACAAAACCAAAAGAAATATATTCTTTTTTATCTCTTTTTGATATTTCTTTTTTTGCTACTTCAAAAGTTCAAGAAAAAACCTTATCACTTCTTTTTAAAATTCTTTTTATAACTGCTTCATCTCTTCATTTAAAAGTCTTAATTTTAGCTAAAACTTCATCTCAAGGTAAGGCATCTTTTTTATTTAAGAAATGTACATAATATCATTTATCTTGACCTTTCACATCAACAAATCAAAAACTTCAATCTCTTGATGGACTATATATTCATTTTATTTCTTTCTTTTCATTCATTTTTAAATTTTATTAATTTTTCTAATTCCCTTTAATTATACTAGATATTTTTCAAAAACAAAATTTGCATTTAAAAAAAATTTTATATAATATTTCTACACTAAATTAGTGTTTTATGGGGCCAAGCAATTGGCTCCACCATATTTTATGAATTATGCCTGAATGGTGGAATTGGTAGACACGGGGGACTCAAAATCCCCTAACTTCGGTTGTGAGGGTTCAAGTCCCTCTTCAGGTACCATTTAAAAATAAAGTTATGATAAAAAAACTAATAACATTATTAATTACTGAAATTACTACTGCTATTATGATCAAAAAAATTAAAGAAATTAAACAAAAAATTAAACTAGCTAAAATTTGAGCAATTATTTTTGCAATAATTTTTGTTTTACTAATTATTAATAGCATTTGTTTAACTTACAAAGTTCACAATCTTGAAACTCAAATTGAAAATAAAAAATAAAAGAGATATAAAAATCTCTTTTTTTATTTTATAAATAAAAATATTAATATGTTAGATACAAATACAATTTATACTTCACTTATTTTCAGTTCTTTTTGAATGTGATATTTTATTTACTGAAAAAAAGCTTGAAAATTAATTCCATTAATTTCATGAATTATTTTAATGATTTACCCTTACTTTGTAGAAAATATTTATTATTCATTAAGTATTTGAATAATATTACTTATATTACCAATTTTTATAAAAATAGATTTTTAATTTATAAATCTGCAAATAATTTATCTATTTCTTCCCTATCTTTTTGTTTTGATTCAAGTTTTTGTTTTTCAAGATTTTCTTCAAATTCTTTTTTCTTTTTGTATTCATTATATTTTTTAGCTAATTCATCAAACTCAGAAATTAAACTAAAACTATATTCTAAAATATTTCCATTATTTTTTATATTTTTTAGTAGGCCCCAAACATATTCATAAAAGTCCTTATCTTTATAAACTAAATCAATATTTTTTCCTAAATTATCTACATCATCTCTTGAAATATATGATTTTTGACTATCAATCCATTTTTCTAAAAAATCTATTACTTCACCATCAAACAGCTTTGCAATTTTTATTTTTTGCAAAGCTTTTTTAAAATTAGATTTATAATTCTCTAAATTTTCATCTGATTTTGTAAAAAATTGTGTTTGTGCCATAAAATTAATTTAAATTATTTAAGATATTTTCTCTTAAAACTCTTATATTTTGCTCTTTTTCAAATTGTTTATCATAATAAAAAGGAAAAGAAGTACAAATAAGAAATCTTCAAATAAAATTATGTAAATTATTAAAACTTAAATTATACTTTTTAATGTTTCAAGTTTTTTCATCTTTAACACATATTTTATTATATAAATCCATTGGATATTTTCAATTTGTTATATATTCATAGATAAATTTATCACTTAATATTTCAGTTTCTCTAGGATTATAAAACAAATATGTTTTAAAACTTTCTATAGATAAATTTAATTTCTTGATTTTTTTTCATGTATTTTTATCAATACCTGCTTTACTTATATCGTACATAATATCATCCCATAGATATTGAAAAAAAGTTCTATTAACAATATGATTATTTTTTAAAGCATTTTTAGTCAATCATTTATCTAATTCTTTATTTAAAATATTTTTTATTTTTTCATTTAATTCATTAGATATATTATATTTTTTTAAAATATGGTTTAAAATATTTAAATTATCTTTTTCTAAAACAATTCAAACTAAAACTCCTGTTAAATCTCAATCATATTTATTTAAATAAAAATCCATAAATTTTTGATTTTCTAACCATAAATTAATTCATTTTTCATATTTTCATTCTTCAAAATACTTATATATTAGAAGTCTACTTATTCTAAAATATTGAAGTATTCAAGAATAACTAATATTTTTTCAATATCAATATCATGAATAATTCTGTCATTTATCTGGTTCATAAATTCAAATATATTCCATTGTAGGTTTAATAAAGTCTGATTCTTCAATATTTCTTAATTTTTTATTTATAATATAAGTATAAATTTTAAATTGTTTTATTTTTTCTTTTAAAATTTTTTCTTTATTTTCTTCAAATAAATTAGAATATTTATTATAATCTATAAAATCATTTAATGTTATATTATTATGATATAACTTTTTTAATTCACTATCTAAAGAAGAAATTAAATTTTTATCTACATTAATATTATTTGATGTTTTATCAATAATTCTTCAAATATCTGCCATTGATTTTATATTTTTATCAACTTTTCACATTCTTTCTAAAAAAATTTTATATTCTCAATATACTTTTTTATCATCTAAATAATTAAATACATTATAAAAATCAATATCACTAAGTTTTAATTTATTTAACTTTTTATCTAAATCATCTATTTCTTTATCAATTGATTCAATATGATAAAAAGATTTAAATTTTTCTATCTTATCTAATTTAGATTTTAATTTTTCTTCTCAATCAATATCTCAATACTTTCTTATAAATTCTTGAATAATAAAGTCATCTTTTATTTTCTTCAATTCATTTTTTTTTCAATTTTCACAAAAGTTATTATCTTTTTTAGTATCAAAAGAACATTTTGAATCAAAATCTAAATATTTAAACTTATCTAAATTTTCATTTAGTTTTTCAGTTAATTCTATAAAATTTTTAAATCAATTTTTTTCAGATTCAGTATCTTTATCAGAAAATTTTGTTTTAAAAGCATCTTTAGGAATATTAAAATCATTATCTGTATATTTTCATAAACTTGAAATATAAACAGAAGCAAAAAGAATTACAAATCAAATAATAAAAAAATAAAATAACCATTTTATTTTTTTTAGAAAAAATTTTAACTTCATAATTAAATATTAAATTATTAATAAATTTAATTATAACACATAAATATAAAAAATAATAATATTTAAATAAAAAAATAAAGACAAATTAATTTGTCTTTATTTTTTTTCTCAAATTATTATTCAAACTGGTCTTCTTCATTCAGTATCTGTAATTTTTACTTGCACCTCATCTCAAGAAACAGCTCAATTTTTCCATTTTTCAGGAACAAATATATCATCAGATCATTTTATTAAAACAAAGCCAAAATCTCAGTTATCCTTAAATTTTCCAGAAACAATTTTTCTATCATCATCTAAAATTTTTACAACAACAGCTTCTAGTTTACCTTTATGTTTTTGTAATTTAGCTTTTACCAAATCTCAAGACTTGGCATTTTTCATATTTTTTGAATGTACAAAATATCATTTATCAATTTTTTTTCAATCAACAACTCTAACTAAATCTATATACCCCCAATCTCATTCACTAGAAAAAGAAAAAGTTCATTTTATGGTAATATCATTTAATGTTTTTTCTTGTCATTTAATAGAAACTATTTTAGCCTCTGGTTTCTTTCATTTTGTTTGTATTTCAACAGCTTTAACTAAATCTCAGTTTTTAGCTCAATAAAAATGTTTTTTACTAACAAAAAAATCTCAACCATAGTATTCCCTATCATCAGGAATAAAAAAACCAAAATTCTCCCCAGCTTGTAATTTACCAAGCATTATTTCTTTTTTATTATTTTTCATAACATCTTTTTATAAAATTTTTTGCATTATAAACATTAATTAAATTTAAGCAAAAAAGAATTCAATCTAAAATCAGATATTGACTTTAAATATTTTTTATATATAATATTTATACACTTATAAATCTAAATATGAGTGCATTGTTTTCTGCAGAAGACAAAAAAATACAAGGAGAGTAAATGAGAAATTTTACTATTATTATTGCTACAATTGTAGCTATGTTGGCTTGGTATCTATTTATGCCTACTTTAGCTTGGGGATTTAGTGGAATTATTTTAATTCCTGGTTTAATTGCTTTTGTCATTGCTGTTATTAGTACTATGAATAATAATGGCTTTACAAAATATTCTAAGTATACTTTTTCAATACTTGGAATAATTTTAGCAATTATGTTTGCAACTACAGCACCAATGTTTCATGCTGATGCTTATAATAAGCTAATTGGAAAAGTAGAAACAAGCAATTTCACTGATGATATCAGTCCTGTTGATATCAACAAAATTAGAATTGTTGATGAAGAGATAGCTGTTAGAATTGGTGAAAAGATGCTAAATGAAGATACAGCTCTTGCATCCAAAGCTACACATGGAAAATTCCATATTCAGAAAGTCAAAGATGACCTTTATTGGGTAGCACCAGTAGTATATAAAGGATTCTTCAAATGGCTTCATGATAATGAAGGAACACCAGGTTATATTATGGTATCAGCAACTAATGAAAGAGATGCAAGATTGGTACAAAAAGTGGATGGTAAAGAAATTCATATTAAGTATCAAAATCAAGCATATTTTTCAGATAATCTTCATAGACATGTATATCTAAATGGATACATGACTAAAGGATTAACTGACTTTACTCTTGAAATAAATGATGAAGGTTATCCTTATTGGGTAATAACTCTTTATGACAAGAAAGTTGGGTTTGCTGGTTCAGATGCAACAGGAGTACTTCTAGTTGATGCACAAACTGGAGAAATGCAAGAATATAGCATTGAAAATGCTCCTAAATGGGTTGATAGAATTCAACCAGATAATTTTGTTGTTGAACAACTTGATGACTGGGGACAATATAAAAAAGGTTGGTTAAATAGCTGGACCTCTCAAGAAGATGTTCTAACAACTTCTAAAGGTATCAGTCTAGTCTATGGTAAAGATGGAAAATCATATTGGTACACTGGTATTAAATCAAGTGGACAAGAAACTGGTACTGTTGGATTTACTTTAACAGATACTAGAACTAAAAAGACTCATTTTTACAAACAAGCTGGTGCAACTGAAAGACAAGCTATGGAATCTGCACAAGGTGCTGTTAAAAACTATGGCTATCATGCAACTTTCCCTATTCTCTACAATGTTTCAGGTATTGCAACATATATCATGACATTGAAAGATGATGCAGGACTACCTAAAATGTATGCCTTTGTTTCTGTACATGATCATACAATAGTTGGTACAGGTAAAAATGTAAAGGCTGCACTTAGAGCATATAAGTCTGCATTAAGTTCAAAAGGCAATGTGGTAACTGTTGATTCTCTAGTAAACTCAGTTAAAGCATATTCTGTGATAACTAGATTTGCAAGAGATATAAGAAATGGTCAAACAATCTATTACATGCAAGTTAGAGATTATCCTTCAAAAGTATTTATTGCTGACTCTAGTATATCTGAGGAAGTAATTATCACAAAAGAAGGTGATTCTGTTCAAATAGCATGGGAGGAAGGTGGTTCAGGATTTGTAAACCTAACCTACTTTAAAAACCTTTCCTTAAAAATAGATAAAAAACCAGAGCAAATACAAAAAGAAAGAAAGTATGAACAACTGCAACAAAAACAAGTAGAAGTGAATACTGACAAAAAGTGGGAGAATTTATCTCCTCAACAAAAAGCTGAGCTCCTAAAAAAAGCAATGCAAAATTAAGTAAGTCCCTCTTTTGAGGGCTTACAGCAGAAAATAAGTAATTTTTATTAAGATTATTTTAGTGTAAGCACTAAATAATAGTTTTAGTAAAAAATATTTCTAAGGATTGAAACCTAACACTAGGATTTCAATCCTTTTATTTTTCTAAAAAATTATTTTACTTTTTATACACTTTATATATACTTAAATAAATTTATTATTAATATTATTTTAATATGTATATTTGTAGTGATTGTTGAAATGAAAGCATAAAATGGGCTGGTCAATGTAGCTTTTGTAAGGCTTGGTGAACTCTGAAAGAATTTAAAGAAACCAAAGTTTCAGGAAATACTCCTCTTGCAAAATGAGAAGCTAAAAATCTTCAAAAAATATCAGAAATCAAAAAAGATAAAAACCTTGAAAAAATAATCACAAAATCTGAAGAATTAAATACTGTTTTAGGTTGATGAATAGTTCCAGGTTGAATTACTCTTTTGACTTGAGAACCTTGAATCTGAAAATCTACTATTACCCTACAACTAGCTAGCTGGGTAGAAAATAAAAAAATTATTTATATTTCAGGAGAAGAAACAGAATATCAAATAGGTTCAAGAGCTGAAAGACTATGAGTTAAAAATGATAATTTATTACTACTTTCTGAATCAAATATAGAAAATATACTTGAAACTCTTACAAAAAATGAATGTGATGTATTAATCATTGATTCTATCTCAGTAATTCATTCAAATAGTATTTCTTGAGTAGCTTGAAGCCTAAGCCAAGTAAGATATATTTCAGAATTACTAACAAATTATTGAAAAGCTTCAAATACTAGTGTTTTTATAATAGGACATATAAACAAAGAATGAACTATTGCTTGACCAAAAACACTTGAACACATGGTTGATACAGTCCTATTTTTTGAATGAGAAAAATATGATGATTTAAGAATACTTAGAGCTTTAAAAAATAGATTTTGAAACACATCTGAAATTGGACTTTTTAAAATGGAGGAAAATTGATTAAATGATTTAAAAAATCCATGACTAGAATTTATAAATAATACTGAAGATACTATTGGTTCAAGTTTAAGTATTACAATGGAATGAACAAGAGCATTAATTATAGAAACAGAAAGCCTTACTACATACACAAAATTTTGATATCCAAAAAGAAGTAGTAGATGAATAAATGCATCAAAACTAGACCTTATAGTTGCTGTTTTATGAAAATATACAGCTGTAGCTCTTGATTCTTATGATGTTTATATAAATATTTCAAGATGATTAAAAATAGATGAACCTTGAATAGATTTAAGTATAGCAGCATCAATTATTTCAAGTAAAACAAACAAGCCACTTCCAAAAAATACTATTTTCATCTGAGAAATATCACTAACTTGAAATATTAAAAAACCTATTCATATTGAAAAAAGAATAAAAGAGGCTGAAAAAATGTGATTTAAAAAAATATTTATTCCAAAATCAAATATAAATAAATCCAATAAAATTGAAATAGTAGAGATTTCAAATATTTCAGATTTAGTAAAAGAAATTAGTAAATTTTAATAAAAAAATATTTATGAAAAAATACTTTATACTAATAATAACTAGTTTTATACTATTATTAGCAATATTATTCATCAGTCCTAAAATAGGAAAAAATCTTGAGAAACAACAAATAGATAAAATAAATAATTCAATTGTATCTATTATAAAAAAAGATGATTTAGTCTTATATCAAGATGATTCTGGATTAGATATAAATGTAGTTAAAGAAAAAATAAAGCAAGATAAATTAAAATGAAAATGATTTTTTATTGATAATAATTGAACAATTTTAACTAATAAACATATTGTTGATAATAAGCAATGAGATTATATAGTTTTAACAAATTCTTGAGAAACATATAAAGTAAAAGTTTTATATATTGATCATAAAAGTGATTTTAGTTTATTAAAAATAAATTCAAATAAATATGAATGAATTAACTTATATAATTCAAGCTTATTTGTATGACAAACTATTTATAAACTTGAAGATAATAATTTAATTAAAGCTAAAATACTAAAAACAAAAATTACACTAGATAAAAATAGCAATAATATAATAGAAACTAGTTTAAATCTAAAATCAGGAGACTCTTGAAGTCCATTATTAATAAATAATTTTTATGTAATTTGAATAAATACAGCTAAATCAAACCAATTAAATAAAAGTTATTCAACAATAATTACTAAAAATCAAATAGAACAAATACTAAAAAAACTGGATTAAAATCCAGTTTTTTATATGTAATACAATACAATTGCAACCAACATTCAAAGAATTGCTCAAGCAAAAGCTTCACTAGGAAGATGTCATAATTTTTCTCTAAACTTAGCTTCACCAATATATTTGTTTAAAGCAGAAGCATGAAGTCCAGCTTCAAATCTAACATTTATTGCATCATAAATTATGATAATTGTGAAAGCCATTGATATAGCAAATAAATCTGACCAAATAGTATTTTTAATAGCTATTGCTGTAGTCAATGAAACTGCAACTGCAGTATGAGCAGAAGGCATTCATCCTGATCATAAAGCTATACTTAAATCAAGTTTACCTTTTTTAATTATAGACATTATTCCCTTTATAATAACACTTATAACAAATGCTATTGCAGGAACTAATATTAAATGATCATAAAACATAAACAAAAAGTTATTTTAATATTATTTTTCTCAAATTTTTACTATTTTATATTCATAAGAACCACCTTGAGCTTTAATTTTTACTACATCATTTTTCTTTTTTCAAAGTAAAGCTTTTCAAACTAATGATTCATTTGAAATTTTTGGAGTTTCAGCTAAAATATCAGCTTCCATTGTACCTACAATTTTATAAGTTTCTTTTTCTTTAGTTTCAATATTTTCAATAGTAACTAAAGAACCAATTGTAACTTTATCTGATTTTTTCTTATCATCTCATTCTTTAATAATTTCAACATTTTTTAATTGAGTTTCTAAATCTGAGATTCTTTTTTCAACTGCAGCTTGTTCATTTCTAGCATCTTCATATTCTGAATTTTCTGATAAATCTCAAAAACTAATTGCTTCTTTTAATTTTTCTGCAATTTCTATTCTTTTAACTTCTTTTAAATGTTTTAATTCATTTTGTAATTGTTCTAATCACTCTTGAGTAACATAAATTACTTTTGTCATAATTTGTTTTTTAAAATTATAAATTACTTTAATCTTGCAAGTTTATCCCTTATCATTGGATAAACATCTTTAGACATTTTTAAACCAAATGTTCTATTTTTATATAATAAAACAATTCTTATCTGATTATCTTGAAATTCATTATCTAAATTTATATAAAAAGACTTATCTCAAAAATTATTTACTTCATTTATAGTAAAAGGTAATTCATAAGTTAAAACTTTAAATATATCTTTTAAACTATCATATGATTTATTTCCAAAAAGGTATATAGTTAAATACTCACTATAATATTCAATATATTCATCTGGATATTCAGTAGTTAAATCAAAAAGCCTAGGATGCAACTCTAATTTTTTAAGTTTATATTCTTTGAATCTATTTAAAAAATCTTGCTCTATTTTTGTTTCTTTAACTTCTCAGATAATAGTAGTATATTCAACTTTGATTTCTTTTAAATCATTATTTTTATTTTCAGCATCACTAATAATTTCCTTTGTAATTAACTTTGAATCCTCAACTTGATTATTAGCTTCTTTTAATGTTTCATTATTCTTAATATTTTCTTCTGTATCAATATAAATATTATCTATATTATCAACATTATTTATTTTACTAGATTCAATATTATCAGCTTTTATACTTCTTAAAAAACTTCTATAATCTGCACTAATAAAATAAAAAAATATATTTAAAATAAAACTAGTTACTAAAAATAAGATGATGTATATTAAGTATCTTAACTGCATACTTTTAGTATTAATTTTTAATTTTAACTTGTGAGAAATCTAATTCAACTGGAGTATCTCTTCATAATAAATTAATTGTCATTTTAACAACTCATTTTTTATCATTAATTTCAGTAATAACTCATTCATTACCATCAAAAGTACCACCTGTAATATAAGCTTCATCTCATACATTAAATTTTGAAGAATATTCAACAGCATTCTCAGCTATCTTTCATTTTAATTTTTCTAGTTCTTCACCTGAAACAGGAACTGGAATATTTCATGCTCATAAAAACCCAGTAACATTAGGAGTATTTCTTACTATATACCAACTTTCATTAGTAACAACCATTTGCACTAATATATATCCTGGAAGTATATTTTTACTTTTTTTAACTTCTTTACCTCATGCTCTAACTGTAACTACTTCATGAGTAGGAACAAAAACATCAAGAATATAATCCTCCATAGCAAAACTCTCTCTTCTTTGAAACAAAGATTGTTTTACATTTTCTTCTGTTCAAGATATAACTTGAATAACATACCATTCTGGCTTTAATTTCATTTTATTTTTGTTATTAATAATTAAAATATTTTAGGTAATACATTTAGTATTAGTTCTGAAAAAACAGTATTAGCAATAAATAAATATAAACCAAATAAAATTAAAGTAACTAAAACCATCATAAAATAAGATTTAGTTTCTTCTCTAGTTGGCCAAACAACATGTTGTAATTCTCTAAAAGAATCTTTAATAAAAGTAATCATAACAAAATATTATAGAAAATAAAAAATGTTGCATAATATCTTTAGCAACATTTGTCAATAGGATTATATTATTTAAAAGCAATTAGTCAAATTTTTAAATCAGTTTTTTTGCTTTAAATTTAGTAATATGATATAATTTATATATATAATTATTAATACATAAAAAATGATTTATTATATAATAATTTGATTATTAATTTTATTAATTACATATAGTGTTTTTCTTTTATTATTATCAAAAAAAATTGATAAATTTGAAAATAAGATAATTCACTTATTTTTTAGCAGAAGTAACAATATTCCTGCTTTATTTGAAGTAACCAAGAATTATATAGTAAAGCACTCTCAAGTATTTAAAAATTCAATTAATTTAAGAAAACAAGAATTTAGCCAAATAGACAATAATTCAGATTTTTTAACTATATTACAAACTGAAACATTAATTCATAAAGAACTAAATTTCATTTTAAAGTTAGCAAAACAACATAATAACATACTTAAGAATAATAAATTTTTATATATTAGAGAAATTATAATAAACAAAAGCTTTGATATATGAGATAATGTAGATACTTATAAAAAAATAATTAAAAAATATAATAAATTAGTTACTATAAAAAATCTAACAATAATTTGATTATTAATACCAATTTACAAAAAACAAAGTATATAAAAAAGAATTAGTTAAACTAATTCTTTTTTTATTATTATGCTTGTTTTTTGAATCTAGTAATTCAAAAGGCTAATATTAAAGCAGCTATAAATAATAACCATTCTGTTGGACCAGTTTGTGGTAATTTATCAGATTTTTTAGCAGCTAATTCAGCTGTTTTTTTAATATCTTCTTCAGACAAATTAGTTCAAGCAGCTGTTGCTCAACTAGTTGTTTCAGGAGCAGCAGAATTTAAATCCATTGTAGTTTCATTTGTACCATCATCTCAAGTAGTAACAACATTACCATTTTCATCTGTAACTATAATATTCTCTCAATCATCTGTAACTGTATTTCAATTATTATCTGTTACAGTAACTGTATCATCTTCAGCAGAATTTAAGTCTACAATTTCTCAAGAATTAAAATCAATAATTCAATCAACTCATTCATCTATTGTTTCTCAATTAATTCAAGTTAGAGACACAACAGTTAATGTATAGTCCTTATTTGATTCAAGAGCATTTTCAAGAACTAAATTAACAGTATTTCACTCAACTACAAAATTAGTAATATTAATTTCATTTAAATTATTATTTTTTTCTTCAATTTTAAATTCTACATCTTTAGTAGGATCTATATCAGAATTAAAAGTAACTGTAATTGAATTAGAATCAATAACTTCAATATTATCAATAGATAAATTACTTGTATCTCATTTAATAGTAGAAAAGTTAAATTCATTTGAAAAATCTCATTCATTTCATTCCCCATCAACTACTTTTAAAGCAATATAATATGTTGTTCAAGGTTCCAAATTTTCAATTGTAGTTCCTGTTCACTCAATCATATCATCAGTAGTATTTGAATAATTTTTATCCTCTACATGAGATTGAGTATCATAATAAACAAAATAACCAATTGCTCAATCTACTGAATTCCATGATATTTTTAAATAATCAGCTGTTGCTTCATCTAGATTAATATCTCATTCTAAAACTAAGGCATTTGCTGAAAAAATTGTAAATATAAATAATAAAAATCATAATGAAGCTTTTTTTAGTATATTCATATATAATAAATTAAAAAAAATAAAAAAAGATTTGAGTACTATTAGCTTTTTACTAATATATAAATATATTATATTTAAAAATATTTTTTTACAAATTTTTATGAAAAATAAATTAAAAGCTTTTACTTTAATAGAATTTGTTATTGCCATTGCAATTACAGCAATAATAGCATTATGAATAAATAATATATCTTTAAATAAGATATCAGAATCCCAAAAAGTATGAATATTTTATAATAAAGTTAAATGAAATATTGAAAGTACAATTAATTATAGTCTAATTTGAAAATCTATAGATTCTAATTTAAATGTCCCAAAGTATTGGAAAATAAATATAAATAATAATTCTGCAGGTGCATGATTATGAATATGAGAAATTAATGTAAGTTACTGAAATTCATCATTTAGTAATTATAATTGATTTTCAATTAAATCACCTAATTTTTATTCAATTACAAATATACAATGCTCAGATATACAGAATAATAAAACAAATGTTACAACTGTAGATTTATTAATAGAAAATTGAAATATTAAAGTTGAAAACTGTCCTAATACTGATGAAAAAATGATTGAATTTGATGTTATTTATAAAAATTATACAAAACACTTAAAAATAAATTCAGTTAATAATGTTATAAATTAATTTAATAAATAAAAAAGGAGAATGAAAAAAATAATAATTTTAATAATAGTATTTTTTTTATCAGCTTGTAATTCAAATATAGAAACATACAATATTGATAACACAAAATTAAAAAATATCAATAACCCTGAAACAAGCAAAATAAAAGAGAATATAGTAAATACTCAAACTTGAAAATTGGAAAAAAATAACATAGAACTAAATAATAAAATTTCAAATACAAAAGAAAAATATGCTTTAAAATGATTAATTATATCATGAACAATACATTTAAAAAATGATGAATATTTTTCAGCTTTAAAAAATTTTTTAGATGCTTATAAAAAACAAAAATGAGATCCAAAAATTGAAAAAAGAATTGCTGACACATATTTTTTAATGAAAAAATGGAATAAAGCATTTGAATATTATGATGAAATAGATGATCCTAAAATAATTTATAAAGATAAATATATAAAAAGTTACTTTTATTCATTTGACTTAAATAAACTTAAACATAATAAAAGCTATCTTTCTTGAGCAATAAATAAAATTAATAACATAAAAATACTTAATAAAGAAGAAAAATTTTATTATTCTAATAGCTTAGTTTGTATAAAAGATTTTTCTTTGTGTAAAAAAAATTATCAAGATTATTTAGAACAAGAAAAAATTATAAACTTTCAATGACTAAAAGATATTCAAAAAGCTCTAGAAGACTATAAAAATTTTAAAATTGATGAATTGTATTTTAAAAATACTTTAATTGTATGAGCATTTTTTAAAAATGACTTATATACTCCTGTAATTATCTTAGGTGAAAAAATCTTAAAGGAAAAACCAAATTATAAACCTATTTTAAAAATGATAGCACAAAGTTATTTTGAACTTTGAGATTACCAAAATGCTAAAAAGTACTTAACAAAATATTATGCTCTTGATTCAAATGATAAAGATGTTTTATATTTACTAGCAATTATAAGTCAAAAAACTCATGACTTTGTTTTAAGTAATATTTATTTATCAAAAGCAGAAAAACTTTGATATCAACCAGTAAGTAATATAAACAGACTTCAAATATATAATGCTTATATATTAGATGATTCAGGAAAAATTTTATCAAATTTTGATAAATTAATTAATAATCAAGAAAAACCTTTATTTAATGATTTAGTTTTGGCAACATATTATAATCTTATTAATTGAAATATTAGTCAATGAGAAAAATATGCTCAACTATGAATGACCTTATATCCAAAAAGAGAAGATTTCTATTGATTTGAATGATGGATATTAATTGAAAAAAATAGTCTTGAACAAGCAAAAATTATACTTGAAAAATGAAATAGAATTAACCACAATAATGCTCTAATTAATCTAAACCTTTGAAGATTAGAAGAAAAAAAATGAAACAATATTACTGCAAAATTATATTATAAAAGAGCTATAAAATTAGACAATTGATGAGAAATAAGTAAAATATCAGCAAAAAAACTAGAACAGCTAGAAAAAAATAATACTTCTAGTTGAACAACAAATACATGAGTAATAAACTAATATGTCTAAAGAAAAAGATAATAATTTTGAAAAAATAAATGAAGCAAATCATTTAAATGCTGAAAAAAGAATAAATGAACTTGCTTATTCTTTTTTAAAAAAATATAGTGAAAAAAAAGATGTTATTGATAAATTAATGACATTTGAAACATCAAAGTGATTAAAAGAATTCAAAAAAGAAATTGATATATTAAAAAATCAATGAAAAATAGAAAAAAAAGTAAAAGTTGAAGAATTGTTTTTATCAATAAAAGAAGCAAAAAATGAAATAGCTAAATTAGCAAAAAATGAAATTGAAAAATTAAAATCTTCTTTAAAAAATAAAGAATTTACTCCAAATAAAAATTATGATTTAGCAGAAAAAATTAAAATAAAAGATCATAATTTATATCAAACTATCTCTTCTCCAAAATGATTTAAACAACAATTAATCTCTGCTAGTTTTTGAATAGCAAATTCAATTTATAAAACATGAATTTGAATAAAAACTCTTTGAATTGATACTTTTAAAGTATTAACATTTCAAGTACCATTAAAACAAATAAAAGAACAATTTAAAAAAGTATAGAAACTTAAAAATTTCTATACTTTTTTATTCTTTTTCAAAAAGAAATTGTCATCTATGTTCTTTTATTTCTTTGTCTATTAATTTAAAATTATGCTCTTTAAAAAAATTAATTAATTGTTCAGGATCATGATAATATATTTGTTGACACCTAATTCTCTCTCAAGGTAACAATGTAATTTGTCATTTCAAAGTTGTTACCACCTTTTTAGTTATATTAAAATAAAATTCTAATTTTAAAGCATTTATACTTTCTTCTTTTTTTAATACTTTTGAAAAATATCAATTTTCAAGTGATATACCATTTTTTACAAAAACAGATCAAAGTATTTTTTCTAATGTAGAATTATTATTATCTAAATTATGTATATTAAAAATTTCCATATCATCTTTAGCTGTATTTCACTTTCTTAGTCTAACATCTAACCATATTTGTTCTCAAGATTCTAAAATATTATAAAGTAAATCAATAATATTTGTATGATTTATATTTCAAAAAGTATTTGAAAAAAAAGTAAAAATCCTTTTATCATACTTTTTTGTAATTCTATAAATTTCATCTATAAATTTTTCTGAAGAAAAATCTGCACAAATTAATTTTTTATTAATATTTAAATGTCCCAACTGTTTTTCAGATAATTTTAACATATCCTTAGATAAATCTACTCAAATGTAATCTAAAGGATATTTTTCTAAATCTAAATTTTCAAATAAATCTCTTTCTATATGTGAATTTCAACATCCTAAACTAATTAAACAAGCTTTTTCTCAGTCCTTAAAACAATTTTTTATTCAAAATCATTTTATATCAAGCTCATCATTATGTTTTTTTTCATGAGTAAAAAGAGGATCTTCTTCATAAAACTTATAATAAAGTTCAGCAGCATCTCAATCATATAAAAATTTTTGATCTAACACTCTATTTCTCAAACATTTAGATACTTCTGAAGTTATATCTGAATCAGATATTATATTATATACTGACATTATTATTAAATTATGAAATAAAATTTGAACTAGATAAAGAAATCTTTCATTTTTTAAAATCAAAAGTTGAACCTCATTTAAAAACAAAATTTGCTCTAAACTTTCAATCTCAAGTAATTTCTATCTTTTTTAAATCAACAGATTCTGAATCAAACCAACCAGAGTCTAATAATCAATCAAATAACTGCTTATCTTCTATTTTCCAAACAACTTGATTTGAATTATTATAAACTACATCAAATAAAGATTCTGAAAAATCATGAAAACAAGTATTAAATAATTTTTTCTTAAATTCATTTGAATTAGATATTCTATTTTTATTTAAATAATTAATCAATAATTCTTTAACCCTATCAATTGTAATTCAAGGCTCATCAAATTCTAAGATACTCATTAATGGTAAATAAAGTGATTGACTTTCAAAAGATTTTTTTACCTGTTTATGTTTTGGCATAAATCATAAAGTAGCTAAATTATGTTCCCTATCTGCTAATTTTACTAATATACATCAAACATTATGCATACCTCAATAAAGCATTTTATCTCTTTCATCTTCAAATTCTTTATCTAAGTTTAAGAATTTCTTCTCTGTTTTAGTTATAGAATCAACTATAAATCATACATTATCTCAATATTTTTTATATATATCTTCTTGTTTAACATTATCACAATCTTCAACTGTATCATGTAAAAATCATGCAATAGTTAAATCTACATCTTGGAATCTATCCCATAAAGATAATCAAACTGATAATGGATGAGTTATATATGGTTCTCAAGATTTTCTCATCTGACCATTATGAGCAGATTTTGCATATTTATATGCTTCTTTTAGTTTATTTTTATCATCATTATTTTCTATCTTTTCTAAAACAAAATCTAACTTATTTTCAAGTTCTTTTAAAAGCATTGTTCAATTTTTTTGTATAATAATTTTATTTATTATACTTTTTTTTATAAAAAAATAAAGAGTTAAACTCTTTATTTTTAAGAAATAATATTTTCAACATCATCCATAAATACAATATCAAGATAATATTTTTTTGCTTCATGTAAAAATGTTTGTTTATTTTTAATTTTTATTAATCAAAAAATTGCTCAAAATAAAGTAACTTTTAATCATAACTTATAATATTTTTTAAGTAATCAATCTTTAAAATCAAAACTCTTTGTAACACATATTCATCAATTATATTTTTTTAATATTTCAATTAAATCATTTGGTAACTTTGTAAAATATGAAATATGTCTATATCATTTTGCATACTTTCATAACTTCTTTTTATATGTTCAATTTCAAATCAAAACAAAATCTTTTACAACAATAAATTTTTTGAACAAACCTAATATAAAAGGAATTCATAAAAACTTAAGAAATGAATCAGTTCTAACATGAGATAAATATAAAGGAAATTCTTTTTTTCAAGAAGAAAAAATCTTATCAAATGCAAAAATTGTTTGAGGAATCCAAGTAAAAATAATAACTGAATCTAAAATATTATATTTTTCAAATGTTTCATATAATTCCTTTTCATATCAATAATCTTTAATATCTATTGCAATTATTTGTCAAAATTTTTTATTCTTAGAAAAGTATAACAATATATCATTTAATAAATCAAGTCAGTTAATATTAATATTATTTAAATTTGAGATTTTATATTTTTTATTTCATATATAAAAAAAAGGATCATGAAGTAAATAAAATTTGTTATCTTTTGAAACTCTTATATCTATTTCTATAAATCTAATTCATTTATTTAAAATATATGAAAATGATTTTAAGCTGTTTTCAAGGTATAAAAAATTTCTTCATCTATGTGATAATAACTTATTTTTAAAACTAATATTATCTTTTTTTAACATAATTTTATTTATTAATTAATCCTCTTCAAATTCTAATAATATCAATATCTTGTTTGATTGCTATTTTATAATCTCTTGAAGTTCAAGCTGAGACAAGTCAATTTGGAATATATTTATTTCTTAATTCTTTTAAAATTTTAAATTCTTCTATCTTTTCTTCTTCAGTAAATTCTGCCTTTCAAATAGCAGAGAATCAAACTAATGAAACATTTTCACAATTATCAATTAATTCTAAAAATTTTGGAATTTCTGAAATTCCTATTCATCAAGGTTTAGACTCATCAAGTTTAATTTGTAAAAATATTTTCATCCAAGTATCAGATTTTTCACAAATATCTTCAATCTTTTTTATATGTTTTTCATTATCTATACTATGAATTGTATCACAATATTTTATAATATGCT
>Ga0256828_1000368_pt1 | contig 30971 bp, 28 predicted proteins | sample CV88metaG_FD_185993 | JGI IMG/M metagenome (GOLD analysis project Ga0256828, IMG submission 185993) | Hydrothermal vent microbial communities from East Pacific Rise, Pacific Ocean - CV88 | ecosystem: Environmental > Aquatic > Marine > Hydrothermal vents | place: Pacific Ocean: East Pacific Rise...
AGATGCATTTAGATATACACAAGCACTATCTACACTATTTAAAAATAGCTCTGCATCACTGTAGTTTTCAGTGATTATTGCATCACTATGACCTGAACCATATTGTTTTATATGATCAATAGCTTCATGTGTATTTGAAACAATTTTTATAGATAAAATATTATCTAAATATTCAGTTTCCCAATCTTGAGAAGTAGCTTTTTTACATTCTATGATTTTTGCTGTTTTTTCACATCCTCTAAGTTCTGTATTTCGTTTATCAAATTCAGTTTTAAGTAGTGGTAAAATATGTTCAGCTACTAGTTCATCTACAAGTAATGTTTCCATTGCTCCACAAATACCTGCTCGTCTGCATTTTGCATTTATACATACTTCAAGTGCTTTTACAAAATCTGCTTCACTATGAATATATGTATGACATAGTCCTTTATCATGCTTTACTACTGGAACACTTGCATTGCTTGTTACATATTTAATAAGTGCTTCACCACCTCTTGGAATAATTAAATCTACATATTTATCTTGTTTGATTAGATTTGTAACACCTTCTCTGCTACTATCTGGTAATAATGAAATCATCTCTTTTGGTAAATCATTTTTATGTAATACTTCTTGTAAAATACTTGCTATTATTACATTTGAATTTAAAGCTTCTTTTCCACCTTTTAAGATACATACATTTCCACTTTTAAAACAAAGCGCTGCTGTATCACTTGTAACATTTGGTCGGCTTTCGTATATAATACCAATTACACCAATTGGAACTGAAACTTTTTGGATATTTAAATTTGTATCTGTAGTCCAACCTTCATGTATTCTTCCTACAGGATCTTTTAGAGCTGATATTTGTCTAATTGCATCAGCCATACCTTTGATTCTTTCTTCATTTAAAAGAAGTCTATCCATAAGTGCAGAACTTAAATTATTTGTAATACCTGCTTCTATATCAAGTTTATTTTTACTAATTATTTCATTGCTATTTTGCTCTAAGGCATCTGCCATTTGATTTAATATATTGTTTTTAATTGCACCACTTAAAGTACCAAGTACACTTGCTGATTCTTTTGCTTTGTTTAAAAAATCTTCCATTTTAAAATCCTATAATTATATAGTATTAATATTATCTAATTTTATGTTTTAATTTGATTTAGTGATGTAGTTATTGTATAATTTTAAGAAAAAAAGAAAGGCTTATTTTGAGTTATAAAAAATGGATAGAACAACATAGTATTAAACATAAAAATTTAATGAAAAAACTTGAACATTTAAATGATGAAGAGCTTATTGATTATTTTGATTTTGATAATATGGTGAAAAATGAACCTGATTTTTGTCCACTTTATAAAGAGCCTAAAAAATGCCATGATATAGATGAACTTAACTGTTATTTGTGTGCTTGTCCAAATTTTAGATTAAGTGAAGTAAAAAGTACTTGTAATATAAATTCAAAATATGGAGGAAGTATTGTAAGTAAAAAAGATGGATTTATACATCAGGATTGTTCAAAATGTGCAGTACCACACAGTAAACTGTATGTAAAAAAACATTTTAATAGAGATTGGTCTTTAATTATGAAAGATGTTATTGTATAATACAAAAAAATTTAAAGGTAAAGTATATGATGGAAATGATTTTAAATGAACATGATATGGCAGTTGGTGCTAGATTTGAAAATGGTACAATTCAAGATTATGTAGATGATAAAAATACTTATGGATTATTAAGAATACTTGATAATACAGTTAATTGGTTTTTATATAATAAAATAGAAAGTGATGAAGATACTCAAGAGTTATATAAAAAAGTAATTAAATCAGATCATTTTATACATGATGATTTTGGTGAAGAGATAGTATTATTTAATAAAAAAGGTGATATGTCTTACGAAGATATGCTTGAAAAGATAAATGACTATATGGATGATAGTGTAGGTAGTATTTATTAATATGCTACAAAAGTAGCATTTTATTATTTAAAAATTTTATACAATAACAAAAATAAAAAAAGGAGTATATATGAGAACTATATGTCCACATTGTTTAGAAGTAAATAATGTACCTAAAAAAGATAGCTATAAAAAAGCAAATTGTGGAAAATGTAAAAACTCTTTACTTGATAATGAAGTTATAGAGTTAAGTCAATCAAACTTTGATGAGGTAATAGTAAATAGTGATTTGCCTGTTGTTGTTGATTTTTGGGCACCATGGTGTGGTCCATGTAAGATGATGGCACCTACATTTAAAAGTGTTGCAAAAGACTATCCCATAAAAGCTATTTTTGCAAAAGTAAACACAGAAGATAATCAAATGTTAGGAGCTCAATTTGGAATAAGAAGTATCCCTACAATTGTAATATTTAAAAATGGTGTTGAAGTTCAAAGAGTATCTGGAGCTTTAGATGAAAACTCACTAAAACAGTTAGTAAATAGTCATTTATAAAATGACTATTTAGAGTTTACTAGTTTTCTTCTAAGCTTTTTTTATAAAAGTCAAGGTATTTTGTATCTTGATTTTCTGTTACTTTCATAGCGTTTCTAGGATGTTGGATAAGTTGACCAGCTATCATATATGGAATAGAATATCCCCATTTTAGTTCTTTTTCTAAAGGAACAATATAATTTTCAATAAAATCAATTACTGGTGTTAATTTATATTTAGGATTATTTAAATAACCTATTAAAAGTTCCATTGCACAATTTCCAGCACCTCTTCCTAGTCCTGAAATAGTAACATCAAGGAAAGTTACACCATTGTTTTTTGATTCAATTGTATTTGCAAATGCTAATTGAATATTATTATGAGCATGAATACCAACTTGTTTACCTACTTTTGAAGCAATTTTAGTATATTTTTTTGCAAGATTAGCAATTTCACTAGGATAATATGAACCAAATGTATCAGCAATATATATTACATCTACATTAGTTTTAGATAATAATTCTAATGCTTCATCTAGCTCTTTTTCTTCTACTTTAGCTACAGCCATGATATTGATTGTAGTTTCATAACCTTTATTATGTGCTTCTTGTGCTAATTCTATTGCTTGAGGTATTTGATGAATATATGTAGCTATTCTTATCATATCTACTACAGAATCTTTTTTAGGAAGTAATTCTTCACTTACAGTTCGTCCAATATCACTCATAACTGCAATTTTTAAATCAGTATTGTTATCTCCTACAATTCTTCTAATATCTTCTTCTTTACAAAAATTCCATGCACCAAATTCTTCTTCACTCATAAGAGTAGTAGAGTTATTTTTACCTATTTCCATATAGTCAATACCAGCTTGAACACAAGTATTATAAACACCTTTTACAAAATCATCTGTAAAATGAAAATTATTAACTAAACCACCATCTCTTATTGTACAATCAAATACTTTTATTTCATTTGTTTTATTCATATTGTTAATCTTCTCTTATTGTCTTGCTTCTTTAAGTGTATCTGCAATCATAAATGCTAATTCTAATGATTGATCAGCATTTAGTCTAGGATCACATTGTGTGTGGTATCTACTTGTTAAATCTTCTGTAGTAATATCACAACTAGAACTACCTGTACATTCTGTTACATCAAGTCCTGTCATCTCAAGGTGGATACCACCTGCTACTGTTCCATTTTCTTTATGGATTGCAAAGAATTGCTCAACTTCACTTAAAATATTTGCAAAATCTCTTGTTTTATATCCATTTGAAGTTTTTTCAACATTTCCATGCATAGGATCGCAAGACCAAAGTACATTTTTACCAGCATCTCTTACTTTTCTTAATAGTTTTGGAAAATGTTCTTGAATTTTGCCTGCACCCATTCTTACGATTAGGTTTAATCTTCCCTCTTCATTGTTAGGATTTAAAGCATCTATTAATTCGATTAGTTCATCTTCACCCATAGAAGGTCCTACTTTACAACCAATTGGATTTTGAATACCTCTAAAATATTCTATATGAGCCTCTTTTAGATCTCTTGTTCTATCTCCAATCCATAACATATGTGCACTACAATCATAATACTCACCTGTTAAAGAATCTTTTCTAGTCATTGTTTGTTCATAGTTTAATAATAAAGCTTCATGTGAAGTAAATAGTTTTGTTTCATTTAATGCTGGAGTATTACTAGCATCAATCCCACAAGCTTTCATAAATGCTAAACTTTGAGATATTTTATTTGATAACTCTTCATACTTTGCACCTAAAGAGTGATTTTTCATATATTCTAAGTTCCATTCATGAACTTTATTTAAATCAGCCATACCACCTCTTGAAAATGCTCTAAGAAGGTTCATAGTAGCAGCACTTTGATTGTATGCTTTTAAAAGATTTTGTGGGTTTGGTTCTCTTTTTTCTAAGTCAGTATCAATATCATTTATAATATCACCTCTATAACTTGGATATTTTACACCATCAATTTCTTCAAAATCACTTGATCTTGGTTTTGCAAATTGACCAGCTACTCTTCCTACTTTAACTACAGGTTTACCTGAACTATATGTAAGAACTACTGCCATTTGCATCATAAGTTTAAAAAGTGATTTTATATTTTGGGCATCAAAAGCTTTGAAGCTTTCTGCACAATCTCCACCTTGAAGTAAAAATGCTTCACCTCTTGCTGCTTTTGCAAATTGTTCTTTTAAAGCTCTAGCTTCTCCTGCAAAAATAAGTGGAGGATAAGAAGATAATTCTTCTTCAACTTTTTTTAATGCTTCTTTATCTTTGTATGTTGGTTGTTGCTTTATTGGAAATTGTCTCCATGAATCAGGTGTCCATTTTGTACTCATATTCATACCTTTTATATCTTTAGTTTTTCTAACATTATTTTAAATGATTTTTTAAATGATTCTAAGCCATCTCTTAAAAGTATATCACTTATTTCATTTATATTTATATTATTTATTGATAAATTCTCAAAAAATTTATTACATTCTTCTTCGCTAATCATAGTACTTTGTATAAAATTATTATTTTTTACATATGCTTCTATTGTTGCTAGTGGTGCTGTATTTACACTATTTGGAAATACTAATTCATCTATATAATATGATGGAGCTAATTTATTTCCTTTTACACCTGTACTTGCAAAAAGTGTTCTAATATTTGGATTTTCAAATTTTTCTATTTCATAATAACATTTTGTAGCATTTACTATACCTACTTTTGCTGTTGGTAAATCTAATGCTTCTAATTTTTCATCAAGCATTCTATCAAATCTACTTACAAATACAGAAACTACAGCTTGTGTATTTTTAGGACTTTGTTTAATCCCTTCATCTAAAGCTTTTGTACAAGCTATTGCTTGCTCTACACTAAAAATAAGTGTAGCATTTACATTGATTCCTTTTGATGTTAATTCTTTCATTGCTATATATCCAGCTTTTGTTGCTGGAACTTTTATCATAACATTTTCATATCCAATAGAATTAAAAAGTCTAACACCTTCTTCTATTGTTGCATTTGCATCATCACATAGTGAAGGATCTACTTCTATTGAAATAAATCCACTATCATTTTGTTCATCATGTAGATTTTTCATAATATTTGCAGCACTTTTTATATCAGTAATTGCAAGTTCTTCATATATTTTTTTATTTGAATTTTTTTGAAGCATAGATATTTGTTGAGTATATGCATCACTTGTAGTGATTGATTGTTCAAATATCGCTGGATTTGAAGTTGCTCCATGAATTATTTCATCTTTTAGTATTTCTTTAAATTGATTTTGTAAAAAATCTCTTTCGATAAAGTCACACCATAAAGAAAAATTGATATTTTGTTTTAAATTCATTTAAATTTGTCCTTTTATTTTTTTGTACATTTGATGTCTTGAGCCATCTCTTCTTTAAAATTTCTAAGAATATAACCTGTACAAAACTCATTTTTGTCATTAGTAAATTTAATATAGTATTTAAAGCCTTGAATTTTAGTATCTCTATTTTCTACTTTTTGTTCAGAATAAACATTTAAATTTGATATATTTTTATAACCAAGATTAGTTAAAATATATCTAGCTTTTACTTCTCTTTTATTTTCTTTAATACTGAAAATACCAATAGCTAACAGAATTATTATTCCCATTAAGATAAAAGTCTTTTTAGGAATTGGTCTTACTTTAATATTTTCACTCATATTATATTACCTTATTTTTTAATGAGAGCAATATTAGCATAATTTTGATAAAAACTCATCTTTAACGCATATTTAGGTATAATAAATTTATGAAAAAAGTCTTAATAATAGTAGATGGTCATATTGCAGCTGGTTTATTAAATAGATTAGTTCAGCAAGACACTTCGCATAGTGTTTATGATATTGTCTATACAAATGATGCAATAGTCCCTAAAAAACATAGTGATAATTTTACATTTTATAAATTTGATGCAAGTAGCTACACAAAATTAGAATTTGTGATGAAAAAAGTATTGCATAATGAAATATTAGTAGTATTATCTAATAAAATAGATACTTTAGCAGTTGTTGATAATATTTTAAAAATACGACCTAATAACCATTTTAGAGTATATAATGCTTGGAATATAGTATTTAATAATAAGCATATAAGAAACTTTGATGCTGTTGGAATACTATCAAATGCACTTATAGAACAACTTCCAAATGTACCAGTAGTAGCACAAAATGTTGGATTAAGACAAGGTGAAATTATGGAAGTTAATATTCCATTTGGTAGCTCTTATGCTTATAGATATATAGGTAGTATATCTCAAAAAAAATGGAAAATATTTGCACTTTATAGAAATGGTAAACTTGTAAATGTAAAACCAACATTGATTTTAAAACCAAATGATATTATTTTAATAATAGGTGATCCAAAAGTATTACTTCAAGTATATTCTTCTATGTCTAAAACACATGGACATTTTCCATTGCCTTTTGGAAGAAATGTATATGCTTATATTGATATGTATATTCAAGATGATGAAGATATAAAAAATAGTATAAATAAAGCAATATATTTATATGAGAGATTAAAAACAAAAAAATTAATTATTAAAATTGTTAGAGCTACAACAGTTGAGTCTATTAATAAAATAAAATATAAACTTCAAAATATAAAAAATTGTTTTATTGAGTTTGATTATACAACTTATGAACAAGATGATGTCTTAAAACTTGATAAAAAAAGATTTGATATTGGAATAGTAGTATTAACAAGAAAATTACTTGATAATAAAAATATATCAACACAGGCACAAGATATAAAAGTTGCAATATTAAAAGCAACAAGTTTTAGTGTATCTAAAATAAAATATACTACAGTTTTATTAAACAATGATAAAGAATATGAACAAATTTCACCAATAATATTTGATATAACAACTCAATTAAGACATAATCTTTATTTAATAAATTCAGATCCAATAGGTGATAAAAATAGAGAAACATTGGTTGAACACTTTAATAATTTAAGTGAAATTTATAATCAAAATATTAAAGTAGAAGAAAATAATAAAAACCCAATATCTCAAATAAAGAAAAATAAAAATATTTTACAAATATTACCACTTAAAAGTGAGATGTTTGAAACTAGATATTTTGAATTTTTTAGTACAAATAGCGACTTAATATCTTATGATTTTAAATATACAAATCAAATATTAATACCAATTATAGAAGAAGAAAATATAAATAAGGAAGAATAATGACTTTTGAAAAATATCCATTTGAAAAATTAAATATACTACTAAAAGATGTAGAAGCAAATAAAGATTATGAGGCAAGTAGTTTAACTATAGGTGAACCACAATTTAACACTCCTCAATTTATCCAAGATGAATTAAAAAACTCAACTGAACTTTTAAATAAATACCCAAAAAGTGCAGGGGAAGAGTATCTAAAATCTGCAATGATAAGTTTTACTAAAAAACGATTTGATGTAGAGTTACAAATGAATGAAATTATACCAGTATTTGGAACTAGAGAAGTGTTATTTAACTTTCCACAGTTTGCATTATTTGATATAAAAGATCCAGTTATGGCTTTTACAAATCCTTTTTACCAAATATATGAAGGAGCAGCTATTGCTTGTAGAGCAAAAACTATACACCTTGATTTAACAAAGCAGAATAACTATTTACCAGTTATAAGTGATGAAGAGCTTAAAACTTGTGATTTAGTAATATTAAATTATCCAAATAACCCTACAAGTGCGACTATTACTAAAGTAGAATTAGAAAAATGGGTTAAAAAAGCTTTAGAGTTTGATTTTATACTTATAAATGATGAGTGTTATAGTGAACTTTATTTTGATGAGTCTAAAAAACCAGTATCACTTCTTGAAGCTTGTAAAAGTGTAGGCAATGATGAATTTACAAACTGTTTAGTTCTTAATAGTATTTCAAAAAGAAGTTCAGCTCCAGGACTTAGAAGTGGATTTATAGCTGGAGATAAAGAAATATTAAAAGAGTATATGAAATATAGAACTTATGTAGGATGTGCATCTCCAATACCTTTACAAAAAACAGCAGCAATTGCTTGGAGTGAAGAATCTCATGTGCAAGGATTTAGAGATATTTATAAAAAGAACTTCCAAATAGCAAAAGATATTTTAGGTATAACTATTCCAGAAGCTACATTTTATATCTGGCTTGAAGTAAATGATGAAGAGAGATTTACACAAGAGTTATATAAACAAAAAAATATCAAAGTACTACCAGGAAGCTATCTAGGTAGAAATGGTATTGGTAAAAATTATGTAAGAATAGCTTTAGTTGAAAATAGTGAAAAAACTAAAGAGGTTTTAACAAGACTAAAAGAATTTATGGATAGTTATAAATAATAATACTATGAAAAATAGAGATTCTTTATTAGAAGTTGGTATTTTAGCTCACTAAATTAGAAGAGAAAATTTTATAATATAATAAATACCAAAATAATGTTACAATTTCATCAATAAATTACAACAAACTATATAGGAAATATAATGACACAAGAAGAGATGATTCAAGCTAGTACTGACCCAGAGTTTTTAAAGTATTTAGAAGTAAGAGAGAAAGATGTACTAGAATCTAAAAATATATCAGGATTGTATGAAGTACTTGATATGTTACTTATACTTGATTTAGATGAGAGTAGAATAAACAAAGTTTATGAGACAATATTAACAGTTGCTTTTGATGGTATTGAAGCTAGATTAAAATCAGGAGTAAAGCTAAAGTTAGATGATAACGATAGTGAAGATAAACATTATATTAGAGCATTTTATGAGCATAGTATTGAAAAATGGAGTAGAGATGACCATAAAGGTGCAAAAGAATTATTTTTTGTATTATCTCAAATTATAGATGATGAAAAATTACAAGATGCAATCAATATTAAACTTTTAGCTTGTAATGATAATGTAGATATGGAAAATTTTTATGAAACAAAAATTTTACATAAAGAATCAGTAGAAGAAGAAAAATATGGATATTTTTTAGTTGATTTTACATTTGATACAAAATCATATCTAACTGAAAATAGCCAAAAACTAGATAAAATATATCAAGAACTAAAATCTCTAATAAAGGTATAGTATGAATATCCATTTTATAGGAATAGGTGGGATAGGATTATCTGCCTTAGCTAGATTTTTAAAATATAGTGGACATAATGTAAGTGGTAGTGATATAAAATCAACACCAATTACAAAGGAATTGCAAAAAGAGGGTATAGAAGTAAATATACCACAAAGTGCTAGTGCTATTAATAATCAAGATTTAGTAATATATAGTGCTGCTGTTACACCTGATAATTGTGAAATAATACAAGCTCAAGAAAATGCTCTTAAACTACTAAGTAGAAAAGAAGCCCTACCAATAATACTTAAAAATACAAAAAACTTCAACACTTGTGCAGCTCATGGAAAAAGTACAACAACAGCAATGTTAAGCTCAATACTTCAAAGTTCAGCTTTAATTGGTGCAATAAGTAAAGAGTTTGATTCTAACTTTAGATATATAAATGATACTTTAGCCTTTGAAGCAGATGAGAGTGATGAGAGTTTTATATTATCAAATCCTTATTGTTCAATAGTACTAAATACTGAACCAGAACATATGGAATACTATGAATATGATGAAAAAAGATTTTATGATGCATATACAAAGTTTTTAGACCTTGCTCAATTTAGAGTTATAAATGGCGAAGATGAATTTTTAGCAAATTATAAAGGTGAAGCTATTAAGTTTTATCCATCTAAAGATATTACAAATATAGAATTTGTACTAAAAGATGATGAACCATATACAAAGTTTACTTTAAAAGATAAGGGAGATTTTGAAGTATGGGGATTTGGTAACCATATAGCTTCAAATGCAAGTGCAGCAATTTTAGCTGCAAATGAGGTTATGGATATAAATATTATTAGAAAAAATCTAAAAGAAAAATACAAAGGTATTAAAAAAAGATTTGATGTAGTATATAAAAATGACGATTTTGTAATAATAGATGACTATGCTCACCATCCAACAGAGATAAAAGCTACAATGAAAAGTGTAAAGTTATATAATAATATAAAAGGTTTAAATACTACTACAGTAATATGGCAACCACATAAATATAGTCGAACAGCTGATAACCTAGAAGAGTTTAAAAAATGTTTTGATGGCTGTGATAAACTTATAATCTTACCTGTATGGAGTGTAGCAGAGAAAATACAAGTTATCGATTTTGTACATGAATTTAAACACTACAATCCAATATTTGCTTCAAAAGTCCAAAATAAAAATGGAATAATAGAAGTTTTAAAAAATGATGAGGTAATAGATACTATTTTTGAAGGTACTGTTCTTGGAGTGGGTGCGGGAGATATTACTTATCAATTAAGATAAGTATATCTTACCATCTTTGATTTCAATCTTTCCTAGTAGTTCATATTCAAATACTTTTGAAGTATATTTTAATATAGCTTCATCATAAGTAGGATTTGAACTACAATATTGTAAAAATTCATCTTTTATAATCTCTTTTTTATTTATACCAATCTCTTGTAAAAATTCATCAATATTATAAATAGCTTTTGCATCACCATTTTTTAATAGTTCATTTGTACCTTCACTATCGCCAATTCTATGAGGAAGTACATATATAGGCTTATTCATATTAAGAGCATATTTTGCACTTGTTAAACTACCACTATTTAAATCTGCTTGAGTTATTATAACTATATCAGCTAAGGCTACTACTATTTCATTTCTGTGTACAAAAGTATAAGCTCTAGCTTTTGTAGTTGCTTCATATGTGCTTAGTATTAAAGAATTTTGCTCAATCTTTTGGATTAGATTTTTATTAACTGCTGGATACCTAATATCAAGACTATTTGCAACTACTGCTATTGTATTATTGTTTGAAGCACTATGAGCAATAGCATCAACTCCCATTGCTGCTCCACTTACTATTGTAATATTATTTAAGCTTAATTCTTGTGTCACTTACAAGAACAAACTTAAATAAAATATTGAATATATCGCTTTAATTATGAAATAGTTACAAAAATAAACTTAAATACATACAAGAGAAAGGTTAAATAAAATGATTTCTACAAGAATAAACTTAAATAAGTTTCAAATAGAGAAAATAGAAAAAGCATTGTATAATGTTGATATGAGTGTAAGAAAAATAAAAAAGAGCTATATCTCATGTACTGGATATTTTGCAAGTTATAAAAATAAATCACAAATTGCATTTGAGTCTGTACTTGAAAGAGATTTTTATATGATGTTAGAATTTGATGATAATGTTGTGTCATACGAAGAACAACCTATGACAATAAAATATGAATATTTAGATAATTCAAAAAGAAGATATACTCCAGATACAATGGTTGTATATAAGGATAGAAACAAAAAATTATTTGAAGTTAAATATGAAGATGAATTATTAAATGATACCGAACTACAAAATAAACTAAAATTATTAAAATATCATATTAAAAAAGAGTATAAACTTGATTTTGACATATTTACGGATAAATTTATGGATAAACAATTATTATTGAATTATAAATTCTTATATAAATTTGCATTTATTAAAGAACATAAAATATTAGAACAAATTAATGATATTTTAAATCATATTGAAAGAATTAGTGTAAAAGAATTATTAAATAAATTAGAAAATGATAAAAATAAACAACTTACTATCATACCTTATATCTGGAAATATATTTTTCTAAATATAGATGTAGTTAATAAATTTGATAAATTAACAATGAATACAATATTAGAGAAAAAGGTAGCAATGTAATGTCAAAACTTAATTTAAAAAAAGATGAAATTGTATTTTATAATGATGAACAATATAAAATTATACAAATAATTAATTTTAATAAAATAGCCATTGAACATATTGAAACAAAAGAAATCATAAATGCTCCTTTAAATGAGTTATCATCAACTAACATAAAAATAAAGAAAAAAGAATATATTGATAATTACTCTGAAGTTGAATGGAAAGAGGCTAAAAACAGATATGAGATTATTAAAGATTTAGTTTTTATCGATAGAACAAAAGCTATTGTTGAAAAAGTAGCTAAAAAATATAATTATTCATATGTAACACTTTATGAATGGATTAAGCTTTATGAACAAACAAGTGAAATAAGCTCATTGGTACCAAATAAATCACAAAGAGGTAAAAAAGGAAGCCGTCTTAATCCAAAAGTAGAAAATATTATTACAAATATTTTAGATGATATGTTTTTAAATAAACAAAGATATAGTTTTAGAAAAATTTATAATAAAATCTATATAGAATGTAAAAAACAAAATTTAATACCACCTCATGAAAATACAGTACGAAATAGAATTGAATCTTTAGATATAAAGAAAGTTATAAAAGCTAGATATGGACACAAAGAATCAAATAAACAATTTGAAAATTATGAAGGTGAATTTCCAGAAGGTAACTATCCTTTGGAATTTGTACAAATTGATCATACCCCTTTGGATATAATAGTTGTAGATAAAACACATAGAGAACCTTTGGGTAAACCATATTTAACATTAGCAATAGATGTATATTCAAGAATGATAGCTGGAGTTTATGTCTCTTTACAAGCACCAGGTTATTATAATGTATCTCAATGTTTATATAGTATATTTACACAAAAAGATAAATTACTTCATAAATATAAAATAGATGGTTCATGGAATATATTTGGAATACCAAGAATTATAGGTGTAGATAATGGAGCAGATTTAGTTTCATCAGATATGCAAAGAGTTTGTGATGAATATGGTATCACTTTGATGAAAAGACCTGTTGCTCGTCCTCAATTTGGAGCTCATGTTGAAAGAGTTTTAGGAACTATCAATCAAGAAGTACATAATCTAAATGGTACAACTTTTTCAAATATATTTGAAAAAGGTACTTACAAGTCAGATAAAGAAGCTACATTTACACTTGAAGAATTAACAAAATGGTTACTTTACTATATTGTTAATATTTATCATAAAAAGTACCATTCAGGTATAAGTACTACTCCTGAAGATAAATATAGAATTGGAATCTTTGGAGATGATGATAATCCTGGTACTGGAATATTACCATCAGTAATAGAAAGTTTAGATGAAGTTAAAATATCACTTTTACCAACAGAGTTTAGAACTGTACAAAAAGATGGTATCACCCTTGATGGTATCACATATTATTCAGATGTATTGAGACATTGGATAGGTAAGAGAGATAGTAAAAAAGCAAAGATCAAACATAAAATAAAAAGAGATCCTCTAAATATTCAAAAGATATATTTTTATGATACGGAATTAAAGGAATATTTTGAGATACCATACAGAAAACTAAGTGCACCTGTAATGACTCTTTGGGATTTATATGCAGTAAAAAGATATTTGAAAAATAAAAAAATATCAAATTATAATGAAGATGATATTTTTGAAGCATATGAAGTACTTGAACAAATGGAATCAGATGTAAAAACCAAACACAAAAAAGAAAAAGGTAAAAAATCTATATATTCAACTAAAATGAATGAGATAAAAGAAACTCAAGACAACACTTTAAAATCAGAACATTTTGATAATTTATTTGAGGATATAGAAATATTTGATGTAAATACAAAAGGTTCAAATGATGAATAATATTAAACTTACTAAAGAAACATTAGAAATAGTAAATAAATCTGATGAAAAAAGAATAGAATATATCTCAAAAGATAAATGGATAAACTATCCTGATGCTCAAAATATTATAGATATGCTAGAGGGTATAAAAACTTATGAAAAGAATAAAAGTAGAGTAACAAGTATCTTACTTGTTGGTTCTTCAAATAATGGTAAAACTGCCTTATTAAATGAATTTATGAGAAGAAATCCTGATTATGATTTGTATCGTGAAAATCCAGATAAATTAACAAAAGAATATTTTGACAAATATACAGCAACAGGGATTCCTGCACTATATGTTTTAGCTCCATCAGAACCCAGCGAAACTAGACTTTACAGTAATATATTAAATAGTATATATGCTCCATTTAGAGAAAGAGATACTATTGCTAGAAAACAATATCTTGTAGAATATTATTTAGAGCTTTTAAATGTAGATATGCTTATAATTGATGAAATTCATAATATTTTAAGTGGATCAATTGCTAGACAAAAACAGGTTTTAAATGCAATTAAAAATTTAAGTAATCATATGAAAATACCAATTGTATTATCTGGTACTAAAGATGCTTTAAGAGCAGTAAGTACAGATACTCAAATAAGCAGTAGATTTAGACCAGTTTATTTAAAAAAATGGAAAATGGATAAAAAATTTGTATCTTTGTTGGCTACTTTTTTAACAACTTTACCACTAAAGAAAGAATCAAATATTCTAACACATAATACAGCTATGGAAATTTTAGAAATATCAGATGGATATATTGGAGATATTATAGGGCTTTTAAAACAAGCAGCAATTTATGCCATAAAAACAAAAAGTGAAAGAATATCACTAAAAGAAATTAAAGAATGTGGATATAACTCAATGGCAAATGTTAATAAAACAATTAATTTACAGGATATATAGTGATAAAAAAGATTGTAAATCCCAAATTAAAAAATAGTTTATTTAAAATTATACCAATACCATATGATGATGAACTATTTAGCTCTTGGTTCATAAGAACAGCATATGCACATAATACACATCCTCATACATTTTATAAGCTTTATATAAATAATAATGCTCAAGCAATGTATGCAAATAATTTTGATGCAATAATTAGTAAGAAAGAGATACTAAGACTAGAGAATAAATGTTCAAATAAAATAAAACTATATAATCTAACATTAAAATCATATAGTGGATATTTACAAGAAAATATTGTAGACAATGGATTTAATAAATTATTATGTGATATAAGATATTGTCCTAAATGTTTAAGAGAAGATAAAGTAGTATATTTTAGAAAACAATGGAAAATTATATTTAATGCAGTTTGTACTAAGCATCAGTGTTATTTGTATGATAAATGTCCAAAGTGTAATGATAAGCTAAATATTTCAAAAATGTATCAAAATAAATTGTCTTTTAAATACTGTTCAAATTGTGGATTTGATTTATCAAAATCAAGAGTTCTTCCTATCTCAAAAATACTGAAACATAATAGTAAATATATAAAATTACTCAATAATATTTTAACTAAAGGATATATAATATTACAAAACAAAATGATTTATTCATTTTATTTTTTTGATGCAATATTGCAATTATCAAAAAAGATATTAAAACATAAAAAATATAAGTACATTCAAGATGATATTTTATTCAAACAATTAGATATTAAAAAAACATATTCAACTTATGAACCTGTGCATACTCAAATATCAATCAAAGACCAATTTGCTTTGTTTGCTCTTGTTGTGAAGCTATTTGAAAATTATCCTAAATCTTTAAGTAGGTATATAAAAGTAAATAATTTATCACATTGGCAAATGATTAAAGATATGGGATATGTGTCTTTTTGGTATGAAAATTTAATTAATGGTATAATTCCACGACATATACCAATTACAAAATTCATTACACAAGAAGAGATTGAAAATGGTAAGAAATATTTAATATCAAAGAATATTTTAGTGAATAAAGCTAGTTTAAGTAGATTATTTGGATGTAGCTTTTTTAGTGTTTATAATAAATTAGGTATTGAATAATGACAAATATTACTTTAACATCAAATAATAAAAGAACTTTTATGATAAAATATCTAAATAAGATACATAAAAATAAGAAAAAGGTACCTACGAATATGTCTCCCAATCATAAATTAAAACAGTTTTTTGCACCTGCAAAATATAGTAAAGTTATGATTGATGCATTAAATATAGAGTCACCAAAAAAAGTTATAGATTTAGCAATTGGAGGAGGGGCTTTACTTATAGAATTTGAAAGTAAATTTATAAACTATATTTACAATAATATACAAAACCTAGTTAAAGAAGAAAAATCAACAATAGTTGGGAATAGTCTTTCATTAGTTGCAAACCACTTATTTAATAAAGAAAATTGACAAAGATTTTAAAATTGATGATTACTGGTATGATTTTAATTTTAATAAAAAAGATAATGTACTATATATTTCATCTAAATTTGTATCTAATCTTGAAGATATTAATAAAGTATATGAGCTAGAAAAATTAGTTAATACTAAATATAATAATTACATAATAGCAAATAAGGTATATTTTTATAGAATCAGTTTTATCTAGGATAATTCTTAAATTTTTTTAGTCATATCTTTAATATCTAGTAATGATTGTTCAATTTTTTTCAGCATAGGTTCCGGTGCGTATTGTATCAATTCACATATAATATTTTGAATTCCAATATTGCTGTTATTATTGATAGTTGTGTTAAGATAGTATTTTTCTTCAGATGTTAAATTTGATGCTAAATATTGAATAAGTCTTCTTCTAACTTTTGGAGTATCCTCAAAAAGTAATTGTTCAGGTATGTCCAGTACTTCTGCTATATATGGTATTAAAAATGATTTTATTGCTGTTTTACCTGTAAGATATGAATAAACTATACTTTCTGATATTGTTTCACCTGTTCTATTTGATTTAGGTTCAAGTTCTATTAGTTTTTGAGCGAATTCTCTTTTAGATAATCTTTTATCATCTAGTATTTTATTAATCACTTCAAATACTTCCATATTCAACTCCATTTTTTATTATTGTATTAAAATATATTATTATTCAGTAAAAACTTATTCTAATTCAGTTAGAATAATAAATAAAAATAGGATAAAATATGTCAGTTAAATTAAAATTAGTACCAATAAGTATAATTGCAGCATCAATATTATTTGTAGGTTGTGGAAGTAGTAATAATATCTCAATACCAAAATCTTCAAGTAATACTCAAGATAAATCAGGATTCTTTAATAAGCTAAGAAGTATTGCATCTACAAAGATGTTTAAGTCAAGAATAGTAAATATACAAAAAGAAATGCAAAAAGATATGAAAGAAAATGCAGGTGAAAATAAAGATATGTTTAATTCACTTGATATTGCAACTTCACATGCACCAAATATTAAATCACTTAAAAAGTATGTAGATTTTTCTGATGTTGAACAAAGTTATTACTATAATTTAATAGATACATATATTTCAAATATTGATAATATAAAAATTAAAACTATTAAAAAAACTATAGATTTATCTCATAAATCACTAGAAGATATAAAAGCTGATTTAAAAAAAGAAAATAAAAATCCTATGTTTAATAATGATATGATTTTAACGGCTATGGCAAAAAAGTTAAAAGAAAAATATAAAAAACCTACAGTTGTAACTCAAACAGTATTAGAAGAGCTACCAAAAGATGCAACAAACTCACTTGTTGAATTTAATACACATAATAATAAAGTAACAAATGAAGCAGGTACATTAGGAAGCTATAAAAATATAATAACTATTAATTATAAATTAAATAATAAAGAAGAAGCTTTAGATAAATTAGCACAATTGACATCTAAAATTAAATTATTTTTATCTCATGATAAAGATTGGGCAATAGATGATTCTACTTCTCAAAATGCAATGAAAAAAGATATGATTAAAAATAAAGACTTAATCAATGAGCATATTAAAGATATGAAAAAAGATATAAAAATTGCAAAATCTAAAGGTGAAGATACTACTACTTTAGAAGCTGGATTAGAAAATTATATTAATTATAGCAAAGGTAAGGTCTCAAGAAGTACAAGAAGTGGTTTTATTTATAGTTATTATTTAAATGATAAAAAACATAAACATAGTATTAGAATAATGCTACATTCAAAACATAACAACACAACAATTCAGATTATTCGTGCTAATAGTGTGCTGTAGAATTTTTAATTAAAACCATGTATTTAGAGTGTAAAATATCGCAAGAAGGTAATGTTTGCAATATGATAAAAGATGGAGCCTTAATCATAAATTTTACAGCTTTAAAATTAAATATAATTTCATTTTTATTGAATTGTATAAATTTTACAATTTTTAATGTTATTGGAACGATTATTAGAAAAAACGATGATTTTAATGAATATTCTTTGTATTTGGATTTAAACCAAATTCAAAACTATGATTCATATAATTGGATATACAGTATAGGAAAAGCAAGAAAGATATTAATAATTATTGATGATGAATCAATTGAAAATCCAATTGTTAAAAGAATATTTTATATATTTAGAACGGAAATAAATACACAATTTTTAATTGTAAATATTAGTAAACTTAGTAAAGATGAAATAATAAATAAATTTTCACCATTAAAAAATAATTATAAACAGAACTCTCAAATAAAAAATGTATATGATTTACCTGGATTTTATGAAACGGTATATAAATTTATAAGTCAATCAAAAATTATTAATTTAAATAAAGATAGTAAATTAACTACATCTATAGTAGAAAAATTTTTAAAAACAGGGAAGTATTAAATTACAAGTATAAAAATAATAATTGTTAAAAAAGCTTGAGTTTAGAAATATATTAAAAAGGAAATAATAATGAAAAAAATAAATAAAAAATTAATAATATCAATTGCTGCAATTAGTGCTGTTTTAATAGGTTGTGGAGGAGGAGGTAGTAGTGCTACTACAGATCCATTATTACCAATCGTATCAAAAGATGTAAAAGTTGAAAGAGGACCAGTTTATGATTCTAATGTAACAGATAGTTCAACTCCACCTCAAATTGCAGTACAGCAAGCTGGTAAAAATATTTATACATTTGCAAAAACACCAAAGTTCCCAGTTGTTGCAACAGGTGGATGGATTGATGTAAACCAAGATGGTAATATGACTGAAGGTGTTGATGTTAGATTAAGACAACCAATGAAGTCTTATTCAAATAATATTACACCACTTACAGATTTTGTAGGTGATACATTAAGTGCTGAAGGTAAAAAGAAATTAGAGATATTAGCTAGTAAGTATAATATATCAAAAGAAGACGCTCTAAAGGTTCCAAGTGAAGTTTCAAGTAAAGATACAGTTACATTCACTAACGCACTGTATAAGCTAATAGAAGATCAAATGGATGGTACTTATACATATAAACCAAAATTTACTCAAGATGAAGATGATATTAAAGGTACATATGATTTATATAAAGATTATTTGCTAAAAAATCCTAGCTTAACTAACATGAAAGATATTAATAAATTTTTAGAAGAAAAAGTTGTAGCTGATTTAAGTGCAGTTGGACATGTTCAACTGATAACTGATGCTGATGTTGCTAAATGGCAAGAAGAACACAATAGTCAAACTAATACAACTATTCCAGTAGTAGAAGGAAAAGATTATTCAAATATACCTTGTGAAAATAATGTAAGTATTATATTTGGTGGTCATGAATATCATACTGTATGTTCACAAACTACAAATAGAGCATGGCTTGATAATGAATTAGGTAAAGAAGTTACAGATGCTGAAGTACAAACACTACAAACAAATAGTGGTACATATTATTTGGTGAATAGAGAAAGTGCTGGAAATAGTTATGCTTGGAAACCAGATTTTTATCAATATGGAAGACCTGCAGATGGATATGAAAAAATAATGTCAGTAGATGATATACTATATGATGATGCGTATGTACAAAGAACACTAAATAATCCTACTCCTGGAAAATTAATAAATTATACATTAAAAAATGAAACTCCTATAACATTTGCATCAGTAATTCATGATTGGACAGAAGAAGATCAAGATATGACAATAAGAAAAGCTAGAATGACTGATGCTCAATGGGGAGGTATTTGTCCAAATGGATTTAGAGTACCAACATTAGCAGAAGTACAAGCTGAAATAGAAGCTAAAGATCCATTTGTATATAAAACAATACAAGAAAATATTCAATTAGGATTACCAGAAGGTACAAATTGGACATCAAATCCAGCATTAGGAACTACTGCAATTGATGGAGATGATGATGCAGGACATTTTTGGTCAGGACTTTCAGATAAAGTATCTTTTACTGATGGTAATAATATAGGTGGAATAATATCAACAATGACATCTGATATATTAATAGAAAATGGTAAAGCTTATGGTTTAATGCTAAAAGTAAATGTAACTGATGATGAAAAAATAGTTTATAGCTATGAAAAATCTAACATATCTGTTGCAAGACCTGTTAGTTGTATAAAAGAGTAAAAGAAAATTATAGTTTAAATTATTTTAATTTATACTTAAGATTTATAGGCTTGAAATTATTCAATTCTAAACAATCATTTATACAAAATTCTTTATTAGTTTTTTTATCATGATTACCAATAATTAAAGTTATATTACCATTTAATTTTTCAACTAATTTATATCCATCACCAAAAGCCACATCTCCTAAATACAATATATTTAAAATTAATTAAAATTCAATGAACATAGATAATTTAAATATTACTATAAATAATTTTATTGAATATTTGCAAGTGAGTAAAAGTGATTAAAAATTTATGTGTTATTGTTTAATCTAATAAAGGGCAATAGCCCTTTACATTTATTTTAAAAATGCTCGTTTAAAGAAATTAGATATATTATGTGGATTCCATGACATTACTAAAAATGGTAAATCAATTTTCCCATATCCTGGGAGTTCTGATTCTATATTTGTACCACCAAATTTGGTATACATTTTATAATGTTCTTCTTTAATTGATGATAGAATTAAATCTATATTATTTTGCATAAATAAGTTATAAACACCAGAAAAGAGATATTTAAATTCTTGATTTAAACCCTGTTTTTCATTATGAACAATAAAACGAGATAATTCTACTAATTGCTTATGCTTATCTCTTAAATAATCAAAGGAATATTTTTCCTCAGATGGTAATTTTATATTTGGTTTATCAAATATTACTTTTATAGTTCCTGTTATAGTTTTATCTTGTTTATAGTATAAAATTGCAGAATCTTTATCATAGCTATCAAAATTTAATCCTTCAATTGTGTCTGGAAATTCATTTTCATAATTAATATTATGATAAACATCACTTCTCAGTTTGAAAACATCTATTAACTCTTCAGCAGTTTTTACTAAATGTAAATTTTGATTATAATGTTGCCAATTTAAATTTTTATTAAATGATATTGAGCTATCTATAACTTCTTCTAAAAAAATTCTTTTTTTAAACATAGTAAGAGCATTTAACTGCTGTTTGTTAAATTGCTCCGGCATATATTCTAATTTTTTTGTTAAATTAGTTTCAATTAACTCTTTTAATTGTACTAGGGCGGTATTTCTATTGATATTTATATCAAACATTTTATATCCTTTGTATTGAAATTAATTAATTTTAATATCTAAGTGTTACAATAATAATGACGAGATAATTTATTTGATAATATTAACAGTATTTGAAACATAATTATGTTTGTTTAATTGAGTATATAAATATATTGCAACTTATAGAGATTAGTATGTTAGAAATTTATGAAATATATTAATTTGGTAAATTTAGAAGAATTTAGGTTGCTATCTGTATTTAAGTATTTATATGAGTAGTTTGAAATAGGAATTATTAAATTAATTAAGTATCAAGAAATTAAATTCTTTAATATATTAATAATATAACATTTCAGTGAATAGATAAAGCTAAGGTTTTAAAGTATAGGTTATATTACTATACCTTTTATATAGTTTGTTTTACACTCTCTTGAATAATTATTTATCATTATTGTTTAAAATTAATTTAAATCCTAATGCGTGTACATTCTCAATAATTTTATGATCAAATTTTGAACGAAGTCTATGTACTAATGTTCTTAGAGAAGTATCTGTAACAGGTTCTGTCCAGATCTCATATTCTATTTGTCTTGTGGGAACTAAGTTGCCTCTTGCACCTATAAGTAAGGTTAATAATTTCGCTTCATTTTGACTAATTTTTATAAGTTCTTCTCCATAATATAAATAATCATTTTGAGTATCAAAATAATAATTAAAACCTAAATCTGTAAATGTATTATTTGAATTTTTTATTACTATATTCTTTGATTTTATGATAGCTAGTTTTAATGTAACTTTTATATCATTTCGTTTAAAAGGTTTTACTATATAGCCAACAGGATTAGTTTTAGCAGCTCGTTCAATAGTATAATCATCAGAATAAGCAGTAAGATATACTACTGGTATATTTTTAATATCTAAGATCATTTTTACTGTTTCAATACCATCTTTACTGTTTTGTAAATTAATGTCCATTAAAATTAAATCAGGTATATTTGCTTGTATACTTTCAATAGCATCTTTACAATTAGTTACAGTATCAGTGATAGTGTATCCTAATTTAATTACGGTATTTTTAATATCTAAAGCAACAATTACTTCATCTTCAACAATTAATATTTTAATTTTACTCATTATCTCTCCATTTTATTATAACTGTAACACCATTGTTAGATTTTATATCAATAGAACCTTTTAATTGATCTTTTACTAAACTATTTATTAAAGTATATCCAAGTGATGTAGTGATTTTATTTTGTTCATATCCCACTCCATTATCACTAACAATCAAAGTATATAAATTATTTTCTTGAGTTAATCCCACTTGTACATTATCAATAATATTTATACGATTATTATTTTTTATAAAAGCATATTTAAAAGCATTTGTAATGAGTTCATTTAAAATTAACCCACAATAAATAGCATGTTCAATTTTTAAATTTGTTTTAATATTTATATTTACATCTACAAATATCTCATAACTATACTTCACTTCATCTATTAAAATTCGGAAATATTCATTTGCATTGATTGTTGATATATTATTTTGATTATATAATAATTCATGTAAATGACTCATCGCATTTATCCTATTTTGAATAACTAAAAATATATCTTTATATTTTTTATCAGAAAGTCCATCACTTTGTAATCTAATTAAAGAAACAATAGTTTGCATATTATTTTTAACTCTATGATTTAATTCTTTTAATAACAAGTGTAATTCTTGGGTCTTTTCTTCAACATTGATTTTAAGTTTTTCTTTTTCATAGCTTTGATGTTTGATTAATTTTTGATTTACTTTATCTTTTTCATTTTGTAAAATATTAATTTTATTAGCTAAAGCTACTGAGAATATTAATGCTTCTGTAATAAATGAAAATTCTACAATATATGGACAATCATTTGAAAAATCAAATATACCAATACCAGACAATAGCATTAAAATACTTGCTGATAGTATTATTGTCCATCCAAATAAAATTAAATAAGCTTGTTTATTTTTTTTATAGGCTGAATATACTGTTATAACTAATAAATATGAGAATAATGTTAATGCAACAATATTCCTATATTGGTTAAATTTATCAGTTATAGAGAATATGATAATAGAGATTGGTATTAATATTAAAAATATATTTAATATTTTATTTATTCTTGAATATTGTTTTGTATGTAAAAATATTTTTGTAAATAAAGCTAATGATATAATTGGAAAGGAAACCAATATTGCTGCATATTGTATGATATAATAAATTTCATCTTGACTTAATAGATAGATATTTACCATACCTACATATACCAATTGATGGAAAATAATTCCGATAATATATAATACATAATAAAAATAACTTATATCCTTTGTAAAAAAGAATATAAATAAATTATATAGTGCTAATATACTCATTGCTCCAAAAAATAGTGCTAGAATTAATTGATGAAATGTTTCTTTATGATAGAAATCTTTTTGTTCCCATAGATTTAGTTTTAAAATTAGTGTTGTAATATTTGAAGAAGTCTTTATATAATATGTATTTGTTTCATTGGGCTCTAGTATAATATCAAATATAGGTTTTGTAGTTTTTCTGTCTTTAGGTGTATGTAGTAATCCATCAGTAAATTTAATATTGTGATTATTATCAAAAAATATAACTTCTGTAGTTAATGTATTGTCATATTCTATAATTTTTCTAATTGTATTATTAGTTGAATTGTGTAATATTAATTTAATCCATACATTAAAATTTGGAGAATATCCATATGAGAGAATATTTTTTTTGTTCTCTTTAAATATAATTTGTTTATCAATAATTTCTTTAAAATCTAACTTCTTTGTTCTATCTATATAAATAAAGGCATTAGATAATAAATTTATATTTGAAGTTGAATTATCTATATTAATTATTTTTGTGTTATTAGCATTTAAATATATAGACATAAATAATAAAATGGTAATAATAAATTTAATATTCATACTAATTGAGATCCTCATTTATGCATTTAAAAACTGATTATACATTATGCCATTATAATGTTATAAAATAAGTTACTAAAGATAGTTATACATAATTGTAACAAAAATAATAACACTTTTTTTATATATTATAAAAAATATTAAGGTTGTTTTATTATGAATAAAAAATTTGTTATAATTATTATAGTTTCTTTATCTTCTATATTTTCTTATGCTCCATTTAATATATACCCATTATTATTTATTGCATATACAATATTATTTTATAACTTATATACATCTAAATCAATAAAAGAGTCATTTTTATATTCATTTATTTTTGGATTATTCCATTTTACATTAGGTTTACAATGGATGTTTACTATTATGGATGGGGCAGACAATATAAGCGTGATAGCTATTACATTAGCAGTAATATTAATACTTGCAATATTATTTGGTTTATTTGGAGCTTTATCTTATAGTAAAAAAATAAGACATAATTCTAAAAGTTTATACTTGTTATTATATATTCCAATTTTAGCTACATTATTACAATATATACGAAGTTTTATATTTACAGGATTTACATGGTATAGTCCAAGAGATAGTGTATTTGATATTGGCTTTGCTTCTTTTTTACCTATAGGTGGAGTATTGTTTGTAGATTTTATATTTTTTTTACTTATATCTATAGTAGTACATATTATATTATTCAAAAAAGAAAATATTATTTATCCATTTGTAATTTTATTTATCCTAGCCATTACAAAAATAATATCAGTCAATATTACATATACAACACCTTTAGACAAACAAATAAAATTTCATATAATAAACAGTAACTTTTCTAAACAAGATAAATCATCTCGATATAAAGTAGTGTATAGGATTAAAAGATTTACTTCATTAGCACTTTTAGACCCAAAACCAGATATTTCTATATGGCCCGAATCTACTATAAGTACAAACTACAACAACATACAACTTCAAGCACAAAAAGCTATTAAAAAACTAAATAATAAAAATATAACTGTATATACTGGTGCTTATGTAAAGTACAACAATTCAACATATAATTCGGTATTTGATTTTACTAAACAAAAAATACAATATGCAAAACAACATCTTATACCATTTGGAGAATATACTCCACAATGGCTACAAATAGTAAAAAAGCTACTTCCAAATATGCAGCAAAATAATTTAATACAAAGTGAACAATTTAATAAGACAATTAAATACCAAGATATAAATATATCTGCATCAATTTGCTATGAAATAACTTTTCCAAGTGAATTAAGAGTTAAAAATAATAATTCAAATATTTTAATTCATTTAAGTGATTTGGGCTGGTTTGAACAATCCTGGGTAAAAGCGTATTTATTTAATCTTGCAAGAATAAGAGCAATAGAATCACAAAAACCAATGGTATATGTAGTCAATCAAGGATTATCTGCATACATCCTAAAAGATGGTACATTTTTCCAAAGTAATGATATTAGTTTTTATCATACTATGGTTCCTATGCAGGGTAAAACTATATGGTCTTCGTATGGAGATAGTATTGTACTACTATATATAATTTTTTTATGTGTATTAGTATTTTTAATAAAAAAATTTCAAAGGACAAAAAATGAACACTAAAAAACTATTATTTAGTGTTGGAGTTATTACGGTTGCAATTTCATTGTATTTTATAATAAATACAAGCTCAACTGAAATAAAAACACCAATAATAAATAATGAACAAATACAAGTCAATGTGGATGAAAATAAAATTAGTAAATTTATTAAATCAGTAAACAAAAGTAAAGTAACTTCTCAAAAAGAAACTATAAAAAAAATTGCATATACTAAGGTTGCATTACCAGATGACATACGAGATCTGGAACATGATCTAGTAGATATTCAAAATGCCATTGCAAATGATAAATATCTACTTGACAATGAAGCAAAAGAACTTTTAGCAAATGCTAATATGGATGATGAAATAAAAAAAACAGATACTTTATTAGCTGAATTAAATAAAAAAACTAATATGCCTCAAGAAAAGATTGATGAGATAGAAAATTCTTATACTGTTATTATGAGTACACCTGTAACATCACCTTCATCAGTAGCGATACAAAATGATTTAACTTCTATAGATAGTAAAATATTAGATATTGAAAAAGATTTTGAAAAACTTCAAAATGGTGATATATAATGAAAAATATATCTAAAAACTTAATTATAATAATAGCATTTTGTTTTACTACACTAACTCTTAGTGCAAACACAACGAATACAGTAAAGCTTCTTGATGCAAAGGTTAGTGTAAATCAAGGAAAATCTAATTACGATTTTAATATTCAAACGCCAAAAGGCATCAATGGATTTAAGCCAAATTTATCTATAAATTATACATCACAAGAAGGTAATGATATTTTAGGTCTTGATACATCACTACATGGAATATCTAGTATTAATAGATGTGGTGAAAAACCTATTTTTAATAATTATGATGCTTTTTGTCTAGATAAAGAACCAATAGTTAAAATTAAAGATAAAGAAAACGAATATACACTTTTAAATAACCATAGTTACAAACTTATTAAATATGGTGGATTAGATGATAATGAATATTGGGAAGTTTATAAACCAACTGGTGAAGTTCTAACTTATGGTAAAGATGATAATACAAAAGTAAAAGTATCTTTTACACATAAATTTTATAATAAATATGGTTCAAATTATGAAAATAAATCATACATTAAACCAATTATTTGGAATATTCAAAATAAAAAGGATAAAAATAACAATGAAATAAAATATACTTACGATTTAATTGATGGCTATTCTTATATAAAATCAATTGAATATAATCATAATAAAATATCGTTTAATTATGAAAATAGAAATGATAAGTTAGAGTTGATAAATAAATATAAAAATGGTTTAATAGAAATAAATAAACAGGAAAATGGTGCAAAGTTTAAAATAGAATATCCTAGTTCATATGCTAAAATATCAAAAAGAATAAAATCATTAAATATTAGTACAAATAATACAAGATTATATAACTATAATTTTTCTTATATTTATGCAAATAAAAGTCTTGCAAAAGATGAAAATTCTTTATTATCTAGTATATCTTTTGAAGATTCAAATAATAATACGATAAAACCAATTAATTTCAAGTATAAAATATATTTAGATGATACAAATGATGCAATTTCTAATTCTGATAATATGCAACAAATATATTTATTAAATGAAGTTATAAATAGTTATGGAATTGAAAAAAATATTAAATATTCATTTTATAACAATGATGATATAAATAAAGATGATAATATCTATAATGTTGAAAGTTTAAATATTGATATGCCAGATGGTGGATTAAAAACACTTACATATACATATAATAACCATAAATATATAAACGAACAACATAATTATTCTAGTGTTGAAATGGTAGATTCACTTACAGGTATTAAAATAACTACAACTTACTCTCAAAAAGAAGAATCTTTAAATAAACCATTAAGAGAAATAAAGAGATTAAATAATATTATAATTAGCGATATTGAGTTTGAATATGAAACTTTAAAAGAAAAGAATATTGATGAGAATAGAGTATTATTAAATAAAAAAACAACTAAAAAATATGATTTAAAAGGTAATAAATTATCAACATTAATTATAGATTATAATTATAATGAATATGATAATATTACAAAAGAAACTACAAATTTAGTTAGTAATAATTTAAATTATAAGAGTACAAAAACTATACAATATTTAAATGATACAAGTAAATGGATAATTTCAAGTCCTACAAATATAACTATTACAAATATGAAGAAGGAAAATAAAAAAAAGTATAACAGTTCAATAACTACAAAGTATACTTATGATTCTAAAGGTAATATTGATACAAAAATAATTGCTTATGGCACAAGTCTTGCACTTACTACAAAATATACTTATAAAAGTAATGGTTTATTAAAAACTACAACTATAGGAAATAGAACTACTACAAATGAGTATGATAGCTACAATAGAGTTATAAAATCTACAAATGCAAAGGGATTTGATACTATCTTTGAATATGAAGATGATATTTGTACAAATAAACCAACATCTATTACTGATATAAACAATCAAACAACTTCTTATGAATATGATAGCTTATGTAATAAAGCAAAAGTAACTGAATCAAATGGAAGAGTTACAGAAATATTATATGATAATGAAGACATTCAAATAAACTTAGGTGTAGATTATCAAAAAATTGGATTTGATTCTTTAATCGGTTTAAAGTCAATATATAGTAAAACAACTAGAACAAATACAGGACTATGGAGTAAAAAATATTACAATAGATTTGGTAAAGTAATTAGAAATATTAAAATGGGAAGTAACGACAAAAAAATATTTGTAGATACAATCTATAATAAAAAAGGTAAAATAAAAGCAAAAACAGCTCCTTATTTTGAAGGTGATATTATCAATCAAACAAATTATACTCAATATGAATATGATATATTAAATAGAGTTGTAAAAATTAAAAAGCCTAAAACTTTATCTAGTACAAGAGATACATTATATACTTATGACGGGTATAAAACGACAATAAAGAACCCAAATAATAAAGTAAAAATAATATATAAAAATGCTTTAGGTAAAATAATAAAAGTACAAGAAAATGATAGTACTATTTTATATGGGTATGATGCGAATCTAAATTTAATTTTTACTACAGATAAACCAATTGTAAATTCATATAAAATTAAAATACAACCTGTAAGAAAGGAAACACATATAATTTTAATAACCTATGATATATTAAATAGAAAAATATCACTAAATGACCCATCTATAGGACTTATATCATATGAATATAATAAATATAATAACTTAATAAAACAAACAAATGCAAAAGGTGAAGTTACATCTATGCAATATGATAAACTAGGAAGAATAACTAGTAAAAATATAAATGGAGTTGAAAATACTTATGAATATGATACTGCTCTTAACGGTATAGGAAAATTAGCTTATACATCAAATGAAAATTCTTATACAACATACGAATATGATGATTATGGTAGGTTACTTAGTAAAATAAAGACTATAAATAATCAAGAGTTCCAAACAACTTATGCTTATAATAGTAATAATCAAGTTACAAATACAGTACACCCAAGTGATACAAATATCAAAAAAACATATGATGTAAATGGTTTTTTACAAAAAATATCAATTGCAAAAAAAGATATATGGGACTTTGATACACTAGCTTTAGAAAAATCACTAAAAGCTACACTTTTAAGAATTGCCGAACTTGAAAGAACAGCAATAAAATATGAAAAAAATGCAAAAAATTATATGGCTATTTCTAATAAATACAAAATATATGCAACTTCATATAGTAATACATCAAATAACTACAAAAAAGAAGTTGATACATTAAACAAAGTAGCAAATAGTATTCAAAAAAGTGCAAATGATTATCAAAGTATGGCTACAAAGTATAGACAAAAAGCAAATTATTATTATAAAGCATTTGGAAGAGTATCTCTACACTATATAAAAACAGTAAATGGAAGACATTATTATTCAAATAATGATTGTATACATAGAAACTGGAAAGGTAGATGTACAAGTAGACGAAACTATAGTGTAAGCATTCCAAGTTGGATGGTAGGAAATGAAAAATATTGGGTACCTGGAAATAAATGGAAAGGTACAAGTGGTCATTGGGGAAGTAGACCACAAAGAAATATTAATGTAGGGGATACATATAATAAATGGGCAAATTACTATCAAAATAAAGCAACAAAAACACAAAACGAAGCTAATAATAAATATGCAACTATCAAAGAAAAACAAAAAGAGGTTGATAAATATAAAAATTTAGCAAATAGTGCAAATAATACTGCCAAAAAATATGCTTCTATGGCAAGAGAACAGGTAAACTTAGTGTCAGATGTAACCTCTGAATTAAAAAACCAAATCAAAGCACAAAAAGCATTAGAAAAATCTTTGGCTCAAAAAAGAAGTGATGATACAGATGTATATTTATATGAAATTACAAGTCGTGATGCATTTGGAAGAATTGAAGGTGAATTATTTGGAAATGGATTACTTACTTTAAATACTTATGATAGTATTACAGGACAATTAAAATCTATAAGAACAGGTATGGGTAATAAATATATAAGAAACCTAAACTACACTTATGATGATATGAATAATGTATTAAGTAGAAATGATAATATAACAGGTGAATATGAATCATATACATAT
>Ga0256828_1000369_pt1 | contig 30925 bp, 27 predicted proteins | sample CV88metaG_FD_185993 | JGI IMG/M metagenome (GOLD analysis project Ga0256828, IMG submission 185993) | Hydrothermal vent microbial communities from East Pacific Rise, Pacific Ocean - CV88 | ecosystem: Environmental > Aquatic > Marine > Hydrothermal vents | place: Pacific Ocean: East Pacific Rise...
TATAATATTATTGTAGATGGTATGGATGGAAATATTATTGCTACAAATGAAACTTATCAATATGAAGACAATCAATATACAGGTGCTGTATTTACGATATCAATACCTGTAAAATAATTAATTGTTTAGGTTTACACAGTTGTTTTTACGGTCTCTATAATTTTTAATATACTTGCATATTAATTTGTTCAAATTTATCTAAAGGTTGATTGGTACTAAGTAAAATAAATAAATCTTCATAATCTTTTTTTGTATATTTATGGGTATGTTTTAACCAAATACCATTGTTATCAGGATAGCCATTGGCTTGTGTATTTTCATTTATTTGGATAACTTGTCTATATCTACAAGCTCCTTGGCATAGTGATCTGCTGATTTTAATACGATTTTTACCTGTTTCTAACCCAAGAGTTTTTACAATTTCTCTTAAATTTTTAGCTTGATCCTTTTTTGCAGCTGTTTTACATCGTTCATCTTCACATACATAAAGAATAGTTTTGTAGTGCATTATAGGTTTATTTGGATCCAATATTTTTGGTTTGCATTCGTATCCATCAACAACAGCACTTCCCATAATATTGATTTTTTCTGAATTATTATTTTCCATTGTATTTTGTGGTTCCATCATAATCTTTGATAAGTTTATATGTTGCATGAAGTGTAGCAACGGTCATAGTGGAACTACCAAATCTACCTTCCATAATAACAGCAGGTATATTAAAATGTTCACAAAATTTTTTCCCATATTCTTTACTTTCTACAACATTTACAAATCCTACAGGAAATAATAAAAAAGCTACATTAGAAAGATCAACTTTTTGTTCCAAAAGGGTATTTACAGCTGCATATATAAAAGTAGGAGCATTACCACATGCCAATATCATAGGTTGATTTTTGTGTCTTTTTATTGCTTCTACTACTGCTGCATAAGATCTTGTTGTTTTATTTTTTTCAGCTTGCTCATAAGTAAATGGTTCATTTATATAACATATTACTTCATTTTGATATTTGTTTAGATAAAATTGACTAAGTCCTACTTTAATCATATTGACATCAACTATAATTTTTGCTTTATTAATAAGTAGTTGTTGAAGTTTTTCAATGCTATTTTTTGTAAAATAGATATTGTTTAATACTTGTTCAAAACAACTAGAAGTATGGATAAGACGACTGATTACTTCTAATTCATTACAATCAAATTCAGATGCTTTTTTATAATCTTTTAGTTCTTGTTCTATCATCTGAAACGATTTTACTGATATATCTGCTCCTATGTTAATAGGTGGTTGTTCTATTTCAAAATCCAAAATATTCCTTTATAAAATTGATATTATTTCTAAAAAATATATGTAAATATGTACCATATACTTTATTTGTTTGCCACGATCCAAATTCTCCTCTGTGATTTGGTTTTTTACTCAATATTGAACAACCATTTTTCACAGAGGTAGGTTTGCTATAATGAAAAGCATGCCCTTTTATATTTTTATCATTGTAATAATATCCTAATCTACTTCGTTTATCTTTAAGTTCAAAACTTATATCCAAAATACCAGACATAGGTTTATTATCAATCTTTTTCCCTAGATATATTAATCCTGCACATTCAGCATAGATGGGTTTAGAAAGGCTGTGTTTTATAAGGGATTGTTTAAAATTATTGCTATTTTTAATTTTATTATAGTGTTTGTCAGTTTCTACATATCCTCCACAAATATATACTATATCTGTATTATTAGGGATAATTTGATCCTTTGTAGAGTCTATAAAAATCACATTTTGAAACAATTCTTTTAAAAATACAATATTATCATAATATAAAAAACTAAAATTCTCATCATAAACTATAGCTATAGTTTTTTGTGTAGGAACAATAGAGTCAAAAGGGTAATAATCAATATTTTTTATAATTTTTGTTGTAGAAATCTGTTCTAAAAGTTGTAAATCTATATGTTCTAAAGCTTCTTTTGATATATTTTCTATCTGTTCAAGAGTAGTAAGATCAAGTCCTAAGTGGGTATTTTTTAAACTTGTGAGATTTTTTTTAATCCATCCTAAAACAAAAATATCATCAAAATCTTGTAAAATTTGTTTTTTTATTAGGTCATAATGAGTTTGTGAGCTTAGTTTATTAAATACCACCCCTTTTATTGTATTGTTTTGTTTGTATTCTTTTAACCCTTTTATAATTGCACTCAAAGTGATATAGCTTCCACTTCCATCTATAATAAGTATTGTGGGAATATTGAGCATTGTGGTTATATTGTATGCACTACAACCTTTGTCAAGTCCATCATAAAATCCCATAACCCCTTCTACAATAGCAGTATCTTTATCGTTATATTTATCATATATCCATTTTACTTGATTTTCATTCATCATAAAACTATCCAGATTGATGCTAGGGGTTGATGATATTTTTGTGTGAAATTGAGGGTCTATAAAATCTGGTCCTATTTTATATGGACGAACACTATTTTTGTAGTGGTATAACAGTGCCGAAGATAATATTGTTTTACCTTGGTTTGAGCCTATGGCACTGATACAAAAAGCTTTTTTCATATAATTAGTAGTTCAAACCTACTGTATCTCTTATGATTTCTAATTTTGCTTTTGCTATTTTTTGAGCTTTTTTTGCACCAAAAGCTAATATATCTTTTACTTCATCTGGGTTATTTAGATAATATTCTCTTTTTTGAGCATATGGTGCAAAATGTTCGTTGATTTTATCAAGTAGAGTTAATTTAAAATGTCCATATCCTTCCCCTGGAGTTGCATACCGTTTTTGTAAATCTTGCAGTTCATCTTCATTCATAAAAAGTTCACATAGTTTATATACATTACAATTTTCCCACTCTTTTGGCTGGTCAAGTTCTGTAGAGTCTGTTACTATTTTCATAACTTGTTTTTTTGTTGCTTTTTTAGATCCAAACATATCAATTGTATTGCCATAAGATTTACTCATTTTTGCACCATCTGTTCCAGGTACTGTTGCTACATTTGTATCTATTAAAGCTTCTGGCATAGTTAAAATCTCACCATAAGTATTATTAAATGTATTTGCTATATCTCTTGTGATCTCTACATGTTGGATTTGATCTTTTCCAACGGGAACAATATTAGAATCATATAGTAAAATATCTGCTGCCATTAAAACAGGGTAAGAAAAAAGACCATGATTGGTTGCTAATCCTCTTGAAGTTTTATCTTTGTAGCTGTGAGCTCGTTCAAGTAATCCCATTGGGGTATGGTTTGATAATATCCAATAAAGCTCTAATACTTCGCTTACATCACTTTGTACCCAAAAAGTAGATTTGTTTGGATCCATTCCCAAAGATAAAAAGTTCACTGCTGCTTCAAAAATATTTTTTTGTAAAAACTCTTTATCTTTTACACTTGTAAGTGCATGATACGATGCAATAAATGCAAATAATTCTCCATTTTCTTGTGAGTCTATCATCTTTTTTATCATACCAAAATAGTTACCTATATGTATAGTTCCACTTGGTTGTATTCCACTTAATATTCTCAAATTTTCTCCTTAATTTTCTAATAATTTTTTTGCAAACAATGTTGCTTCTGTTGTGATATTTTCGCCACTAATCATTCTTGATATTTCATTTATACGTTGCTCTTTATCCATAGGTGTTACATATGAGATATTGTTTTCTTTATAAACCAAAAAATGTTGATTGGCTGTTGCACTTAGTTGTGGTTGATGTGATATTGCAAATATTTGGTATTGTTTACTTAGCACTTGCAATACTTGAGCTATAGAAGCACTTTCTTTTCCACTTAGATTTGCATCTATTTCGTCTAAAAACAATATTCCATTTTTGTCTATTTGATATAAACTTTGAGCAGTTAACAAAGCAAGTCTTAGACGATTAAATTCTCCTGAGCTTATTTTGTTCAGAGGGGTGTTATTAAGATAAAATTCAACTTTATCTACTCCAAGATTGCTTAAACTTGCATTTGTAAGCTTTATAGTAATATTTTCCAAATATAAATATTTGAGATAATGATTTATTTTTGTTGTTAATATCTCTAAAGCTTTTGTTCTGTATTGTGTAAGTTGTGGTGTAAGATTTTGTAAATTTTGTTCCTCTTTTTTGATATTTTTTTCTAAAATAGCTTTTTCAAAAGATACATTCTCATATTTTTCTAATTCTAATTGTTTTTGTGCTTTATATTCCAAAGCTTCTGTTATAGAGCCATATTTTTTTATCAATTTTGATAATTGTTCTATTCTATCTAAAGTTTGTTCTATATCAATATCTTCTATATTGGCAACTTTATCATAAAAGTTTTCAAAATATGAATTAACTTCATTAATAACATCATCAAAAAAGGCACTGTTTATATCTAACATTTCAAGAGCAGAGGAGATTTTATGTGTATTGTTTAAAAACATTTTTGCTTCATTTAGTGTTGATTCTATTTTTTCTTTTTTACTAATTATATCTTTGAACTCTTTTAATTCTTCATATTCCCCTTCTTTTGGGTCTATATCGGTTATTTTTGAAATTTCAAATGTTAAAAAATCTTTTAGGTGTTCTATATTTTGTTGATCTTGATTGATTTTTGTTAATTGTTGTTTTAGTGTTTGTAGTTTTGTAAAACTATTATGAAAATTTTCTAAAATTTGATTGTATTGTTTATATTGTTGTATTGCTAAAGTATCTAAAAATTTTATAATATTATCATTTTCAAAATCACTTGTATCTTTTAGGTGTAAATGTTTTGCAAAATCTTTTGTAATAGTTTGTAAAGTTTTTTTAGGGATAGCTTGATTATTTAAAAAATATCTTGTTTTGGATGTGGTGGTTTGTTTGATGGTAAATTCATCATTTTTTTCTATCATATAGGATTCATTTTGAAAATTTAATCCCTCAAGAGTTATTTCTCCTATTTGTGCTTTTGCATCACTCCTACCAAAAAGTCCTAAAATTGCTTCCATGAGGATAGATTTACCAGCACCACTAGCACCAGAAAATACAATTAAACCTTTTTGAAATTCTAAATCAACCTCTTTAAATGAAAGATAATCTTTTAGATAAAATCTATTGATCAACTCTATTCCCCCAATTTAACTTTTGATTTAATACCTCAAAATAATCACGATCTTTGGTTCGTATTAATTTAGCTTTTGATGAAGCTATTTTGATTGTTATTATTTCATTTTGCTTCATTTCGTATATATCTTGTCCATCTACTACAATAACTGCACCCTCTTTGTTTGGGGTACTAAGTTCTAATTCAAAATCAACAGGTAGTACAAGAGGGCGTTGGGTTAATGAATGGGCTGATATAGGTGTTACGATAAATGCTTCTGTAAGAGGATAAACCACAGGTCCACCAGAGCTTATATTGTATGCTGTTGAGCCTGTAGGGGTAGATATAATAAGTCCATCTCCATAATAAGTATTAAACTTTTTATTATCTGCAAAAGCATCTATATGAATCATATGTGCGATTGATTTACCTCTGATTACTATATCATTAAATGCCACAGAGTGATTTATATTGATATTGGTTTCTATCATCATTCTATTGTCTATGACATAATTGTTTTGTTCAAAATCATTTAAAAAATCATCAAGTTTATCTGGTAAAATAGATGTTAAAAAACCTAATGTTCCCAAATTTATCCCCAAGATTGCTTTGTTGTATTTTAAACTTCGTCTTGAAACTGATATTAAAGTACCATCGCCACCAATAGTTACTAGAAAATCGCTTTGTTTGCATAAATTATCAAAATCAAGATATTCTTTTTCATCTAATATTTTTGCGCTACTTTCTTCTAACAATACAGAAATATTATGTTTTAAAAAGATATTTTTAATATCATTGTAAATATCTTTTAAATGAACAGCATCAGGTTTTAAAATAATACCTGCAATATTTTTTGATAATAGTAATTGAGTGTTTTTTGTTAATTTCATAATTAATTATACCATAAAAAAAGGGTTAGATGATAACATCCAACCCCTTTTTTGTAAAAGTAAGTTTTACTATTTTGCTCTGATTCCTAAAGCAGCAACTACTTCTTGGAATTTAGTATAATTTGTTCTTCTTAAGTATTTAAGAAGTCTTTTTCTTTTACCTACCATTTTTAAAAGACCTAATCTTGATGAATGATCTTTGTGATTTGCTTTTAAATGCTCTGTTAAAATTTTAATTTGTTTACTTAAAATTGCAATTTGTACTTCTGCACTACCTGTGTCTTTTTCATCTCTTTGAAATTGTGAGATAATCTCTTGTTTTACGTCCTGATCCAAAGCCATAATGACCTCCTTGATTGGTATATTTTAGATATTTAATAAAATTATTAATATCAACATTTACTGAAAAATAGTCTGCAATATTATCTAATAGAACCTAACAGCTACCTTAAAAGAGAGTTTATACATATGTAAAAATATCTTTTTGTATATTGGTAAAAAATTTCCAATTTATAGGTAAAACTTCCACTTCACTATTTTGTGCTACAAAATCAACATTTTTATCCAATACAATCATAGAATTACAATTATGCAATACTCCAACCATACCGGGTAATCTTTTTTCTGATGGTTTAAAATGATTTCCATCAAAAAATCCAGGTATGACTGTAGGTCTTCCTGGTTTATTTTTTAAATCTTCAGATATTTTTGTTTTGATAGTATTATGAAAAATATTTTTATTTCCTGTGAGTTGTTGAACAATTAGTTTACCAAATAATTCAAAAATCAAAGCAGCAGCAAGAGGATTGCCAGGTAGATTTAATATATATGTATTGTTTATTTTTCCAAATACAGTTGGTTTTCCTGGTTTTATAGTGATCCCATCAAAATATGTTGTGAGTTCAAATGCATTGAATGCTTCTTTTGTAAAATCAGCATCTCCTACACTAATACCCCCACTTGTAATAATTAGATTAGCATACAATGAGTTTGTAATCATTTTTTTTAGAGATGTTGGATTATCTTGTGATATACCCACAAAAGTAACATCTGCACCCAATTCTTTTGCTCTTGCTAATAAAGTTGGTGTATTTGAATTATAAATTTGATATTCTTCTATTTTTTCATAATGTAGTTTTAACTCATCTCCACTTGTAAAAACAGCAATTTTTGGTTGAGCATATACTCTTATATGTGTAATTCCTTGAGATGCAAGCATTGTTATTGTTGCAAAATTAATTTCATCTCCATTATCAAGAATTTTTTCCCCTTGGGTTATATCTTCTCCAATAAATCTGATATGTTGATTTTGTTTTATATTTTTTGGCAATAAAATAGTATTTTCATCTATAATTGTTATATTTTCTATAGGTACAACAGCATTTGCACTACTTGGTACTCTTGCTCCTGTCATGATTTTTACACAATTACCATTTGTTATTATTGGCTCTTTTGAAGAACCAGCCATAATAGTATCAATAACTTTTACTTCAGTATGACTATCTTCTAATTTTACAGCATATCCATCCATAGCCGAATTGTTATAATTTGGTAAGGAATATTTTGCATATATTTCATCTGCACAAACTCTTGTTGTGGCATTTTCAATCGGTACAATTTCAAAAGAAACTTTTTGAACCTCTTTTTTTATTATATCTAAAGCTTCGGTTATACTTACACCCATAATTTACCTTTATAAATCTAATTTGATATTAATATGATATAATAGCACAAAATCAATAAAAAGGCACTATCTTGGATGCAGGAACACAGTTGGTATCATCTTCAACATTAGCACATATATACGCAATATTGGCATTGATGGGTATCATAGGGATTAATTTTTATACAGTACAAACACAAAAAGAATTTATATTTTTAGGTAAAAGATTAAAAAAACTTACACCTTACTTTCATTCTGTTAATTTTATTGTAGCTTATACAGGTGCTGTTTTATCTGGATTTACACACGATCTTAATCCTACAGTTATATTGATGGTACCTGTTAGTTTGTTTTTGATGATAACAGAGATTAAACGATACAAAAAAATGAGAGTTATTAAAACAACAGATATCCAAAAACAAGAGGAGTTTAAAGTATTTGCGAAAAAAATATATACTATGCAATTAATTGCAATAGTTGTTATGTTTATAATTGCAAGGATCTTTTAATATGCAATTTACATATCATCCTTTGGCAAAAGATTCTCAACTTATTGTAGATGGTGAACTTCATAAATATCTTTTTAAAGTAAGAAGACATGATAAAAATCAAAATTTATTTTTTAGAAATTTGGAAGATAATTATCTGTATCAATATAAAGTAGTAAATATTTCCCGTAGAGAAACATCTCTTGTATTAGTAAATAAAGAAGAAAAAATTATCAAGCCATCGAAATTTTTACATATATTTTGGTGTGTTGTTGATCATAAAAATATAGAAAAAATGTTACCTTCTTTGAATGAGATAGGTGTATCTAAAATTACATTTGTGTATTGTAAATATTCTCAAAAAAATATTAAACTAAATTATGAAAAATTAAATAAAATTTTGATTAACTCTTCTTCTCAATCTGGTCGTAGTGATATTATACAATTGGATCATATTGATAATATTGAAGATTTGTTTAATAATTATTCCAATCTTTATATGTTTAATTTTTCTCACAATCATATTATAAATCATAAAAATAATATTGAAAATATTTTTATAGGACCTGAGGGTGGATTTTGTGATGATGAGATAAAACAATTTGATTCTGATCATATAGTAGGGGTTGATTCTAATATGATATTAAGAAGCGAAACTGCTGTTGTTAGTGTCGCTTCTATGTTGTTGTTGTAATTATTTGATCTTATGATCGCCTCTGATTACATCAATATCTAAGCCAAAAGCTTTGAAGTTTGATCTAACGCTATGTTTTTCATCATGAACTTTTGAGTTATAGTATCCCATTTGCTCTTTTGGAAATAAGCCTTTTTTCAAATCAAAATCAGCTCGTTCTTGTGCATCAACAAATAACATAACATCTGCTGCTTCTTGATCACTTAAACTTCCACCTTGACCTAATGGCATATTTGATTGAACCCAAGCTGCACCTTTGTTTAATTTGCTTAAACCAGCACCTGTGTTGTATGATAACCATTCTCCTTGAGCATTTTTACCCCACAATGGTGGAAATGCACCCATTCCTGCACCATTTTGACCATGACACATTGTACATTTTGAAGCAAATATTTTTTTACCATTTAAATAATTCTGATGTGTAGCTTTTCTTTGAATTTTTGCAAATTTTTTACTATTTTTTGCCCATCTTTCACTATTGTTTGGACTACAAGGTCTTTTTGTATTCATTTTCATAGGCATACCATCACTTAACCAAGTAATATAAGTAGCCATAGCAATAGAAGCTTCAGTATCTATAATAGGTCTTTTACCATTCATACTTCTCATAAAACAGTTATTAATTCTATTTTGTAGAGTTTGTACAGTTTTTTCCCGTTTTGAAAATGCTGGAAATGATGTAGCTGTACCTATAAATGTTCCAATTCCATCTGTAGTTCCTGGTTTCCCATCACTGCCTTTTAAGTGACAACTAGCACAGTTAAGTTTATTACCAACCATATCTTTTGTTAATGGATGAGTATCAGTATGAAGCATAATCTCTTCTCCTAATTTCACCATACGACCAACTTCTCCTGCTGGATAATTTTTTGGTGCAGTTCCTGCAACTGCAAAACTAATTCCTAATGAACTAATTAACGCAACTTTAATTAATGATTTCATAATCAATCTCCTTACTGTTTTTTATAATTATTATAAAAATTCTGGTAAAAGTATTATAATAATTACTAATAATTCAGTATAACGGGATCATATTAAAACAAGCTTTAAAATAGGAGTTAGTAATCTTATGATAAATATTATATTTTATAATATTTATCATATTTATAAAAATTGATATGATTGTTATAATTTTAAATATTGAGATATATCTACTTCATCAATTTGTTCTGGTTTTAAATATTTAGTAGCATATTCTTTATATAATCCTGACGATAGAAATAATTTAAAAATATCTTTATCAAGATGTTGATCCTTTACCATAAAGCTAAGAATTCTTATAGAAGCAGATAATGTTTTTGGTTCTTTGTATGGTCTGTCACTTGCTGTAAGTGCTTCAAATACATCTGCAATAGCCATGATTCTTGAAGCTATTGGCATATCATCTATAGTAAGTTCCCTTGGATAACCTGTTCCAATAAGAGTTTCATGATGAGCTCCTGCATATAAAGGTACATTTTTAAGATATTCAGGAAATGGTAATTTTTCTAACATTATTATAGTCATTTGTACATGTTCTTGAATTTTAAATCTTTCTTCATAGCTTAAAGTTCCAGCTTTGGTACATATATTGTATAATTCTCCTAAGTTATATAGATGTTCAGGAACTTTTGTTTTGAATCCCATTTTTTCATATTGTTCATAATCAAAATATTCTCTAGGTATAATATGTCTAATTTTATCACTTAGAAGATATTCTATTTGAGGTGTTGTACTATTTTCTTGCAGGACTCGTTTTTTCTCTTCATGAGCTAACCCTAAAGTATCATCAAAGTTTCTAATCCAGGTTTTAGAAGCAATATGTTTTAGTTGTTGAATATCTTCATCTTTCATAAATTCTGCACCTATATTTGCATTAGCAACGATTGCATATTCTTCTTGTAATTGTTTATGTTCATTTTCAAGCCATTTATCTACTTCTGTAGCATTTTCACCATTTAGTTTTTTGTTTAGGGCTTCTATTGTTTTATCTCTATGAATTACTTCAAATCTTGTTCTTATTTCATGTATTCTATTGTATATAGTTTCAAGTTTGGTAGCTTTATCTACAACATATTCAGGGGTAACTACTTTCCCACAGTCGTGTAGCCATGCTGCAATACTTAATTCTCTTTGTTGATCTTCTGTATCTATAGAAAAGTCTTTAAAAATACCTTCATTTGATTCACTTGCTTTTTTTGCAATCATTAAAGATAATTCAGGAACTCTTTCACAATGTCCACCTGTATATTTTGATTTTGCATCAATAGCACTAGCGATAAGTTTTATAAAAGAATCCAATAACTCTTTTTGTGATTGTTGTAACTCTTCAACTTCTTGTAGTCGTGCTTCAAGTTTTTTTAATTCTCTTAATTGATCTCTATCGGTTCTGGCCATAATTTTATCATGGCGTTTTATATCTTTTATAAGTTTATTTGTAGTTAGTTCAAATTCGTCCCTTAGATGAGTTATTTCATCTATTAATGTATTGCTTTGCATAGTATTAATTTATATTTATTTTTCAACTAAGTTAATATTTAAATCTTCAAAATCTTCAATAAAATCTTCTCCAGCTTCTAATGCAGATTCATTTTCTTCATCATAAATCCAATTTATAGTAATATCATTATTCTCAGAATGTTCTTCTAATATATCAAAAAAATCAAAAAATAATTTTGAACTACTTGAATTGAAATATGTAATCTCCATATTAACTGTAGTAGTTGTAGCAGGAGATGTTGTAAAATATTGCTTAATCCATTCTATCATAGGTGCATAAAATTCAAATGTGTTTTCAGGATATGATTTTCCTGTTAAACTGATAGTCCCATCTGTATTTAATAATATCTCTGGTGTATATTTTGTTTCCTCTATGTGTAAATTGTCCATTATTTATCCTTTTTTATTTTGTTATGTGTATTTATTTTTGTTTTTATATGAAAATAAAATTTATTTTCATTTATTTTTTTAAAATTGTATTCTATATGATCACATCGTTTTGCAATTTCGTAAAATCCAAGTCCTCCACCTTTATTGTGAGTCCCTTTACCACTTCTTCGTAATTCTTTGTATATTTTTTTTATACTTTCTTTATCTAAAGTAGTAACATCAATAAGTTTGGGTTCCATCTTTTTTTTGTCATCAATAGATACGATATTTTGGCTTTGGATGTAATAATTTGATTCTTCATCTTTTGATACAACAATAAGACCACCTGGTTCAATTTCTTGACAATCTTTATGTTGAGTTTTTGAGTAATTCATCATATTTTGTGCTAGTTCTATAAATATAGTAAAAATATTATTTGAGATACCCATACTAATATCACTAGATAAAGCTTCTTTTTCAAGTGCTTCTGTCATACCAGATATTAGTGCTTGAGATAAAAAACCTCCATAACTTAAGAAAACAATACCATCATTTTCTACTAAGTCTTGCACTTGTCCTATATCCATATTTGCCTCCAAAGTTATTGGTAGTTATATTATACTTACAATTTGATTTATAATTACTAAAGTTGTAATAAAATTATCATTTTTTTACAACTTTTTTGAATCTATAGTAAAACCTATAACTGTAATATCATCATTTCTGTCATTGTTTGGGATCATACTTTCCCATTCCATCATTTTCATTTGGAAAATAGTTTGTAGTTCTGCCATTGGCTCATTGTGATATTCTTGTATAATATTACTAAATCGTTTTTTACCAAATGGGAAATCTTTTGGTCCACCATTTTGATCCAAATAACCATCTGTTGTACAGAAAAACTTCATCCCTTCTTGTACATTAATAATAGTTTCTTTGTATTGATAATTTGGATCACATTTTTTATACCCTACAGAATATCTGTTTCCTTTAATTGTTTGTAATTGATTATTTTCATCAATATAAAATAATGGAGTTTCAGCACCTGCAAATTTTAGGATTTGAGTTCTTCTGTTGTAGTATATAATACCACCGTCCCAACCTGCATTACTTAAACTATCTTCATTTTCTTGTCTTAAAAGTTTTTTCATGGTTTTATTAAAATATCCCATAATAATAGCAGGAGATATGTCAAACTCAGGATGTTTTTTTATATTGGATACTATTTCTCTTTCTATTGATTTTACTATCATGGTTACAAAAGCACCAGGTACTCCATGTCCTGTACAATCAATAAAAAATAATAAACATTCATCTTTGTGTCTTAATTTATTAAATAACCAAATATCGCCACCTACAGTATCTTTTGGAGTCCAAGTTACAAAATGATCTTTAAAAAATGGTTCCATTGCACCATGTTGAGGAATAAGAGCACCTTGAATTAAACTAGCATATTCAATAGATTCTCTTGTATGTTTATGGATAGCTGCAATTTCTTTTTTGGATATTTCTAAATTTATTTGAAATTCTTTTTGTTGTGTAATATCTTCAATAACCCATAAAACTTGATTATCCATGATAAATTCACCATAAAATCTTGCCCAAAATATAGTTCCATCTTTCTTTTTAAATTGATATTCTATATCTATACTTTTATTTTGTTTCACTTGAGAAAAAGCAATCTCCCCAAACTCTTTATATGTATTATGTGATACATGTAGCATAGAAGCGTTTTGTCCTAATATTTCGTTTTTATCATATCCCCACATTGAACATAGTTTATTGTTTATTTTAATATTGGTTCGGTTTTTATCAACTATAAGTATTCCAACTCCATTATTTTGAAAAAATACTTCTAAATATTCTTTTTGTTTATTTAGTTCTTTTGTTCTTTTTTGAACTGTGGCTTCTAGTTGTTGAGTAAATTGTTCCACTTTTTTCTTATCTGTTATATCATATCGTATAGCAGTAAATCCACAAGTTACACCATCTTGAGTGCATTTAGGAGATATAATAGTATGCACCCAATAATAAGAACCATCTTTTTTCTTATTTTTAATATCTCCTTCCCATATTTGATTTGCTTTGATGGTTTTCCACATTTGTTCAAAAATACTTTTTGGCATATCTGGACTTCTTACTATATTATGAGGTTTTCCTAAAAGTTCTTTTTTTGTATATCCACTTATATTACAAAATGCTTCAGAAACATATGTAATAATACCATGATCATCTGTTTCGCTTGTTATGACATTTTTATCTAAAGTATTCATAAGTTGAGCCATTTCAATATGCATTTTCATACTGATATTAATATTTTTATTTACAGAAGTTGCCATTTGCCCAAACTCATCTGTTGTATTAATATTGATTTTATTTACATTTAAAGATGGATTTTGTAAAAATTGGAAAAATGAATTTAAACCCTTTTGAAATTCTAATAATTGTTTTTGGATTACTATGGTAATAATTATATATATAATAAATGCAAATATAATACCTGCAATTATTAATGCATATATTTGATGAATTAGTTTTTTGTTTGCAAGTTGATTAATTTTGTTAGCTTCTTTTTGGAATTTTGTTAAATCAACTTGTTTTTGTTGTTTGATAGATAATATTATATCTGAAGTATCATAATACACATTCATATAACCTATATTTTCTTTATTTATGGTCATATTAAATCTCAATGAATGTAATTTTTTAATATGATTGGATATTTGTCGTGTAAATATAATTTGATCGTTTTTTTTAATACCAATAGAATGAATGGATTTAGTTATATTATCAAAAAGTAAAATTGCTTTTACTGATTTATTTGCATTTAAAAATTTGATAATATTATCATGAATTTCTGTTTCATCCATATTGTACAAGGCACTTGTTAAAGATAAATTTAAACTTTTAGAAAGTTTGATAATTGTATTTGTAATTGTATTTATTTTATCTTTTTCAATATTATTTAGATGTTCTATAATATATTGTTGTTGTTTTTGTTGCATTTTTAATAATAATTTAGTTTGAATACTATGACTATACCAACCTAATGATAAAAGCATTATAATTAGTGAGCTTAAAGTAAAAGTGAGTGTTTTTGTTAATATAGAAAACTTCATTTTATTTATCTGATAGTAACCATTTTGTTCTTATTTTATCTAAAGTACCATTTTGTTGAATATATTTCATTTCAGTTTTCCATGCTTGTACAACATCTTTTGGTACTTGTTTTGAAAAAGCAAAATATACCCCAACATTCATAAAATTATAAATATTTTTTATATCTGATATTTTATATCCTGCTTTATTTACCATAGCTTTAATAGTAACATTTGTAGCAGTAATTACATTAAATCTATTTTTCATGAGTTTTTTTATATTTAGGATATTATTTCGTGATGATTCAAGATTTTTAAAATTATTCTTTTTAAGAAATTGTTCATCAAATGATTCAAAATATGTACCTATCTTATCTATTTTTTTTGCATCCTCTAAATTTGATATTTTTAGTTTTGAATTCTTTTTTGTATAAAATCCTGTTGTCATAGAATATATAGGACCAACCCACTGAAATAATTTTTCTCTTTGTTTTGTTCTACTAACAGAAAAAATTAAAAAATTTGGTCCTTTTTTTAATAAAGCATAATCTCTAGCCCATGGCCATATATGAATTGATTGTTTCATATGTAATCTTTTCATTATCTTATATGCAATTTCAGAAGCTAATCCATCAGCATTGCCTTGAGTGTTTTTAAAACTAATAGGAGGATATTCTTCTGTAGCAATTATTAATTTGTCTAATTTTTCTTGTAATGTATTATTTGCAATTAGTGTTTCAAACAGTATTAAAATAAGAAAGAATATTTTTTTCATATTATTACTTGTATATTAACGTTTCTCTCGTTTGATTGGTTTAACTATTGATTTCATAGTAAAATAATATTTATCCTCATTAATTGCTTTGAATTTATATTCAATACTATTTGATACTTTTGCTATTTCATATAATCCTATACCTCCACCTTTACCATGAGTATTTTCTCCACTTCTTCGTAACTCTTTATATCTTTTTTTGATACCAGCTTTATCAAGTTGTTTAATTTCTTCTAGTTTTGGTTCAATTTTTTCTTTATCATCTTTTGAAATAATATTAGTTGCCATAATTTCATAATATTCTTCATTTAGATATTGTACTTCTATACTACCTGCTGGTACAATAGTATCATTGCTATCGGTTGCACGAATTCCTTTTGAGTAATTCATCATATTTTGACAATATTCTATAGTAATTGTTGAAATAGTACCCATAATACCAACATTACTGATTTTGGCTTCTATATTATCAATTGCTGTTGCTATAACATTTTGAGTCATAACACCATCATATTTTACAATTTCCTCTTTTGTATCTTCTATAAATTCAGATTTTGAATCTATAGTAAAACCTATAACTGTAATATCATCATTTCTGTCATTGTTTGGGATCATACTTTCCCATTCCATCATTTTCATTTGGAAAATAGTTTGTAGTTCTGCCATTGGCTCATTGTGATATTCTTGTATAATATTACTAAATCGTTTTTTACCAAATGGGAAATCTTTTGGTCCACCATTTTGATCCAAATAACCATCTGTTGTACAGAAAAACTTCATCCCTTCTTGTACATTAATAATAGTTTCTTTGTATTGATAATTTGGATCACATTTTTTATACCCTACAGAATATCTGTTTCCTTTAATTGTTTGTAATTGATTATTTTCATCAATATAAAATAATGGAGTTTCAGCACCTGCAAATTTTAGGATTTGAGTTCTTCTGTTGTAGTATATAATACCACCGTCCCAACCTGCATTACTTAAACTATCTTCATTTTCTTGTCTTAAAAGTTTTTTCATGGTTTTATTAAAATATCCCATAATAATAGCAGGAGATATGTCAAACTCAGGATGTTTTTTTATATTGGATACTATTTCTCTTTCTATTGATTTTACTATCATGGTTACAAAAGCACCAGGTACTCCATGTCCTGTACAATCAATAAAAAATAATAAACATTCATCTTTGTGTCTTAATTTATTAAATAACCAAATATCGCCACCTACAGTATCTTTTGGAGTCCAAGTTACAAAATGATCTTTAAAAAATGGTTCCATTGCACCATGTTGAGGAATAAGAGCACCTTGAATTAAACTAGCATATTCAATAGATTCTCTTGTATGTTTATGGATAGCTTCTACTTGCTGTTTTGCTTCTTCTAAATCTGTAATATCATTAAGTACCACAGTTACAAATTTTTGATCTTCAAATATAAAACTATCTAAACTAATACTAAAAATATGTGGAGTGGTATCTTTTTTGATTAAAACTTTAAAATGTTCACTTGGTCTATCTAACATATATTGTACCCAAGGAGTTCCATCCATATCTTTTTTAAGATATTCACTTGAAACATTTTTTTCAAAACTATCACAAATACATGGACCATATTTTTTTTCAAAATCATCTATAGAATCAAGATTATAAAAATCTTTAAATGCTTGATTGATAGTTTTTAAAACTTTTCCATCACTTGTTACAACTATACTGTCTTGAGAATTTACAATAGAACTAATAAGTTTTCGTTCACTGTCTAGTTCTTTGGTTCTTTCTTTAACTTTTAATTCTAATGAGGTACTTAAATTTTCCAATTCTTTTTTTTGTTGTTCAATATCAGCTGTTTTTTCTTTTACCATAAGATTTAGTCTTCTATTATTCCAAATCATAAAAATAATAATTAATAATACAACAGCACCAATTTGCCATAATAGCACCCAATCTGTTTTGTTTTGGATTTTTAAATCGGTCCATTTATCAATAATATCACTAATCTCTTTTTCACTTATAAATTCTAACGCTTTATCAATAATATGTATAGGAATAATACCTAATGATTTATCCATAGCAAATTTTAGATTTAGATTGTATTTTGTTTTATATGCTATTTTTAGTGTAGAATTATATCCATGTATATTGATATAATATTTTGCAAGATTTGCACTTAATATTGCTACATCAAGTTGGTTATTTTTAATCATTTCAAGTGCTGTTTCATCATTAGTAAATTTAATTAATTTTAAGTCTGGTTTTTCTGTACTTAGAAGTTGATCTATAGTTGATGCTTTAAATACTCCAACTTTTTTATTTTTTAAACTTTCAAATCCATTTAGGTATTCATCATTAACTCTTGAAATAAAAACATATGGAGATGTTAAAATGGTATGAGTAGTAAAATTAAACTTATCACTATTTGGTATTTCTCCCGTTAAGAACATATCTGCTGTGTGATGTTTGATTTTAAATAAAACATCAGCCCAGCTTTTTGAATATATAGGCTCTATATTTATATCCGATTTTTGTTCAATTAATTTGATAATATCCGATACTATACCTTTATGTTCTCTTACTTCATCTGCCCATTCAAAAGGTTTCCAATTTGGATCAAATGCATATTTGATTTTGATATGTTTATCAAGCCATGTTTGTTCTTCTTGAGTTAAAAGAATTTTTTGATTACTTCCAACCCATTTTGACATTATCATATATTTTTCTTGATAAGTTATACTTTTTAAACCTTTTTGTATAATAGATCTTAAAATAGGTTCATCTATATTTGAAAAATAATAAATTAAAGGGGCTTTAAAAGCTTTTACAGATACAGATGATAAACCTTTTATTAGTTCACTGTCTATTTTTGCTTGAGCTGCAATTTGTCCTTCATAAAATGCAGTAACGCGTCCGTTTAAAACTCTATTTATTGAATCATCTAAATCTTTTGTAAATACAAGATTGATTTTTGGAAATGTTGCTTTTAATTTATCTATTGTTCCATACCCTTTTGGAATAGCTAGTGTTTTTCCTTCTAAATCTTTTAGAGAGTGGATACCTTTTGTAGTGGATTTAAAGTAGATTGAATCTTTCATTTTAAAATATCCATCACTGTATAATCCATATTTTGCTCTGGCATCTGTATAGTAAGTAGCTGGTAATAGATCTATTTTTTTATCTTTAAAATCCATTAAAAGTTTATTCCAAGTATCATTAACAACTTTTATTTGAAGACCTGTTCTTTCTATGATTTTTTTTGTAAAATCTCCACAAATACCATCTATATCTTTTCCTGTATTAGAAAATACAACAGGCATCCAATTTTCTACACCAACAGTTACAATATGGGAATTTATCCAATCTTTTTCTTTTATTGTTAATTTAACTTTTTGGGTATCTTGTTTACCTTTTACCCATGAATAATATATTTGTTTTTTCTTTTTTGTTGGTATTGCATTTAATGCTTTATCAATTATATCTAAAATAATAGTTGGTAATTCTTTGCGAAGTGCAATTTTTAAATGAAATTCATAATCTAATTCTTTTGCAACAGTTAAGTTGTTGAATCCTTTATGGTTTATATAATAATTTGCAATTACACTATTATTTAGATAAAAATCTATTGCATCTTGTTCAAGTTTTGTAAAACCATCAGCAGTAGAAGATATATCTATTATAGTTAAATTTGGATAGTTTTTTTTGATAAAATCTGTTAAAACATAACCCTTTTTGATACCAACTGTTTTGTGACACTGTTTAAAATCTGTGCAAGTATTGCCTTTTTTGGATATTAAAACAGCGTTATAATTTAATATAGATTTTTTGGGAAAATTAAGATATGTTTTTCTTTTATCTGTTTCAGATACAGCACTAAACATATCTGCTTTTTTGTTATTTATAAATTCTTTAGCTTCTTTCCATGATTTTACATTAACAGGTATAAAATTTAGTTTTGTTTTATTTTTAATTATTTGTAAAATTTCTGCAATCATTCCATCATGTTCATTTATTTCATTTCTAAATTCAAATGGTTTCCAATTTGGATCATATACATAGTGGATAGGAATGTGTTTTTGTATAAAATTCATCTCTTCATTAGATAAATTTAAAGTATTTGTTTTTGTATAATAAATATCAATTTTTCCAATTTCTTCATTGTTATATACGATTTTAGATTGTGAATGAAGTAGATTTGAGTAATTATTTAATAATGTTTGTGTATGTATTATTTTATTGTTTTTATATTGAAGTACAGCAAAAATAGAATCATCTGTGTTATCAATTATTTTAATAGCTTTGATTTCAGGATGTTGTTGCATATATGGTTTTAAAGTCATAATAGCTTGATCTTCATCAAGGTTATATAGTGCATTTGCACTTAAGTTTGCAACATCATTTACTATATTATGGTTAGCAATTAATGATACTGAAAAAATTATTATAGATAAAAAATATTTTAATAATTTCATTTTAATATCTTGCTTTTATATTATCAATTGTTCCATTTTTTAAAAGTTTATCAAAAGCTTTTTGCCATTTTTGTATTATCGTATCAGGTGTATTTTTATTAAAAGCAATATATAAATCACCTTGAGCTAATACTACATTTGGAATAGGTACAATCATACCAGCTTGACCGATTTTTTTTGCATTATATAATCCTGCTGCTTTTACATAAGGCCAAAGATCAATTCTACCTTTAAGTAATTTTTTAATATTTTTATCATCACTACCACCTACAACATCTAGATTTGTAAATCCCATAGAGTGAAGTATTTCATAATTTGCAACTTTTTTAGTAACTCCTATTTTATGAACTTTTCGTGCATCATCTACAGAAGATAATGTTATATTAGAACCTTTTCTTTTGAAAAATACAATTTGAAGTTTATCAAGTGGTCCTATCCATTTATATTTTTTTTCTCTACTTTTTGTTTTCATCATAGAAAATAGTGCGCTATTTGGTTTTTTATCAAGTATTTTATTGCCTCTAACCCATGGATATACTTTGATTGGAGATGTATCTCCAAGCTCTTTTTGTATAGCTTGAACAATTTCTGTAGAAATTCCTATTAGATGACCATCTATTTCATCTTTGAATTGATATGGTGAAAATATTTCTGTCATAAGTTTTATATTGTTTTTTGCATATAATGAGTTTGATAATGTTAAAAAACTCAATAATGCAAGTATTAATTGTAATTTTTTCATTTTGTCCCCTTTATGAATTATATTACAGAAATTTTTTGTAAAATTTCTTCTAATTTTTCTTTTTTTAGTGGCTTTAACATATAAGCTGAAGCCCCACTTTGTATTGCTCGTATTACTTTGTTTTGTTCTCCATGTGATGTAATCATAATAATTTTTGCATTTGGATCAAATTGAATAATTTGTTTTACAGCTTCTATTCCATCTTCAATCCCTTGTTCCATTGGCATAGTTATATCCATAGTTACAAAGTCTGGTTTATAAAGTTTATATTGATTTATTGCTTCATATCCATTTGAAGCCTCACTTATTATTGTATGATTTAATTGTTCAAGAATTTTGCGAATATTGATCCTCATGATTTTTGCATCATCTACTACTAATACATTTGCCATATTTTCCCCTTATATAAAATAACCTAATAAAATAGTATCTTTTTTGTAATATAATTTCGTTTGAAATATTTTACTATTATTTTGCTTTGTTATTGCCATATTGTATTGTAAAATTTCAGGAACTAATATACCTACAGCACCACCATTTTGTGCAATATTTAAATTTTTCAATATATTACCTAGTGTTATATTAAGAATTTCAGCAATATTTTCATAAAGGAGTTCTTCAATTTCTTCTTTATTAAGTTCTTCTATATATAATGATATTAGTTGTAATGCAAAATTTTTAGATACTCCCATATAAACATAACCATCCATATCATTTGTAAGTGGAATTATGACAGATACTTCGCTTTGTAGTGTATCTGTATATGTTATATGAGATGAATTAGAAAGAGATATATTGTATATTTCTTGAAAGTAACTAATAGTTCTACCTGAAAGTTTTTCTAACATATCTATATGATTATTAAAGTATTTATAAATAGGTAAAGTAAATATAAATTCTACACCTTGTCCTATATTGTTGATGATTTGTATTTCTCCATGAAGTTTATTTAATTCATAAAGAACAGATGATATACCAATTCCTCGTCCTGATATATCTGTTATCGTTTCACTTGTACTAAAATTTTCTTCAAAAATCAATAATAAAAGTTGTTGTTCATCCATAGTATCTAATTGTTTTTTGGAAAATAATTGTTTTTCTATTGCTTTATTTTTAACTTTTTGGATATTTATTCCAGCTCCATCATCTTTTATAGAGATAATAATATTTGTATCAGTTTTTACAATATCACAGGTAATAGTTCCTTTTTGATCTTTATTATTTTCTATTCTAATTTCGGCAGATTCTATTCCATGATCTAAACTATTTCTAAAAATATGTACTAATGAATTTATAAACGATTTGTATATATTGCTGATATAAATATCTTTACCATTTAAAATTAATGGATAAACTTCTTTATTTAATCTTGTAGATAGTTGTTCTATAAGTTTTTTATATGGTCTAAATAATATCTCTATATTATTATATTTTAGTTCTTCTATATTATCTAAAATTTCTTGTGCTTTTGTGTCTGTATTAGCTGTTTGTATATATTGTTGAACTTTTGCGTATAATTTACCTATACGATTTTTATCTATACTTATATAATTTTCTTTTGATATAAAATCATCTCCTAAAATACTTTTTAATATTTTTATATCTTGTTCTAACCAACTATTCATAATATCAAATGTTATATTAGTAATAGTATCTGTTATAATATTTTGTTTTTTACATAATGCAATTTCATCTTCAAATTGATGTAAAGAATTTACAATATGAAGCATCTCTTTTTGAGCAAAAAGACCTTTAAAAGTATGTATGTGCATAGAAAGTTCAGATAGTTTATGTACATCTTTGTATTCATTAATATTTAAAATAAAATTTTTATAATTTTGTTTGATTTCAACAAATTGTTCTAAAGTGGTTGCAACCTCTACAACCATTTTTAAAATTTGTTGTTCATTTTTGATCTTTTGATCTAATTCTTTTTTATCTGTAATATCGGTAAGAATTAACATAAAAGTTGTTTTGCTTAATATTTTATATTCTATATTAATAAAACGATTATTTATTTTAAATTCTTGTTGTAATAAAGATATTAATATCTCTTGTCTCATTGGTGTATCTTCTAATATACCTTGAAGAGTGGTTTTTAAAAAAAGTTGATCTTCTTTATCAGTATAAAGGAGAGTTGTAATATCTTTATTGACTAAATCTTGCTGAAAAATTTCATAAGCTTCTTTTGAATATTCGCTCCCTATATGCATATTATTATCAAAATACAAAAATCCTTGACCTGCATTGTTTAATAAAGCGTTAACTTTATGATTTGTATCTTCTAATATTTCTGTTAATTTTAAAACTTTTAATTGTTGTGCATCACCTTGTTTTAAAATTTTATTCATTCTTTTACTATTTTTTATATATCCTTTAAGTAATTTTGGTAAATTACTTAATATAGCTTCTGTATCGTTGTTTTTTAAGTATAGTTCAAAATCTTCGACTAAAGATTCTTCTTTTGTTTTTTCTTTATCCATTATTATTCTCTTTTTTATATCAAATCGGTAAAATCACTATTGCAAATCAGTAATTCTTGAGTTTTTGTATTGTAAATAAATCTATCATCTTTGGCTTTTACCCTTTGGATAATAATTTGTTTGATCTGTTCGTTTGTTTTATTGTATTTTTTCATTATCCCAAAAAATTCTTTGATTGTTAAAAAATTAAGATCAAGATTTGTATCTTTTTTGTGTTCTATTTTATATATTTTTTGCATCTCATTGTATGCTTGTTGTAATAAAGTTATTTCACTTTTAAATACATCTATGAGTTTATCTTGATTTTCATTAAGCCTTTTTATCTCTTGTTTGTATTGTTTTTTCATCCATTTCATTGTAGTTTTAAGTAAGTTTATTTGCTCATCTTTACTTTGAAGCATATTAAGATCTATAGAAGATGTTTGAGATGAAGATGTTTGTGGTATTTTTTTATTATCAAGATATACAAAAGTTCTACCATCTTGTTTGATAGATTTTAATTGTTGTTTTCGTATGCGATAGTGTACCCCTTGTACAGAGATACCTAAAAGTTTTGCTGCTTCACTTGTAGAAACTAACTTTTCCATCGCTTACTTCTTATTTGTTATCACTACTATTGATAACAATAACTGTGTGCACATTGCCTCTTGGATTAAAATCTGCAGTTAATTTTATCCATTTTGGTTTTAGATATTTTTTTAATGTATCATATATTTCATTTGCAGAATTTTCGTGTGAAATATATCTATTCATAAAAGAATTTATATATAATTTTAAAGCTTTTAATTCTATTACTTTTTTATTTGGGATATATTCTAATTTTATATTTGCAAAATCAGGGTAACCACTTCGTGGACACATACACATAAATTCTGGTAATTCTATATTTATAGTATAATTTTTTTTATGATTATTTGGCCAAAAATTTTCTTTTGCACTTATATCAAATTCTTTTATCTCTTTTTCACCATATTTCATCTATCTTTCCTTTTGTATTTTTAAAATTAATTGTTCTGGTAATATACCAATATCTTGTTCTAGTAGTTTTGTATCTCCATGTTGGATATATATATCATCATATTCAAAAGTTATTACTTTTATATCTAAATTGTGTTTGTTTAAAAATTCTAAAATAGCACTACCTACACCACCTTGGGCTTGTGAATCACTAAAAACATACCATATTTTAGTTGTTTGTGCAAGGTTTATTAATAATTCTTCATCAAGAGGTTTTACAAATCTAAGATCAACTATGGTATTTGTTTGAGTATCTAATTTGTCTGTTTTAATTGCTCTACTTACACCTGCACCATATCCTATAAAAGCTGTATGGTTATCTCCTTGTTGTAAAATTTCCCCTTTTCCAAAAATAAATTTTGTAGAATCAAAATCAAGAATATCAAAAGAACCTCTAGGGTATCGTATAGCCAAAGGTGTATTAAAATTTACTGCAAATTGTAGTGCAAATTTCAAAGTTTGTTCATCTCTAGGTGCCATTAAAGTCATATTTGGTATAAATCTTAAATAACTAATATCAAATGTTCCATGGTGTGTTTCTCCATCAGCTCCTACAATTCCTGCACGATCTATAGCAAAAGTAACACCCAAATTCATCAAACATACATCATGTATAATTTGATCAAATCCTCTTTGTAAAAAAGTAGAATATATAGTAACAAATGGTTTGAAACCCTCTTTTGCCATAGCTGCCATAGAGGTAACTGCATGTTGTTCTGCGATTGCAACATCCCAAAATCTGTCAGGAAATTTTTCAATTAACAAATCAAGTCCTGTTCCACTTGGCATAGCAGCTGTAACACCTACAATTTTATTGTCATTTTGTGCTAGTTTATATAGTTCTTGACTATATATGGTAGTTGCATTTGGATTTGAAGATGTTTTTTTATTGAATTTACCTGTTTTTGGATCAAAAGGTCCTACTCCATGCCATTGTTCAAAATGTCCTTCTGCTATAGGGTAACCTTTCCCTTTTACTGTTTTTGCATGTACAATAACAGGTTTATGAAGATTTTTTGCTAAAGTTAGTGTATCTATAATCTCTTGTAAATTATGTCCATCAATAGGTCCGATATAATCTACTCCCATCTCTTCAAATAATATACCAGGGGTAATTAATTTCATAGATTCTTCAATTTTTTTTGCTATATATGATGTACCATTTGGCATATAATTTTGAACTATATGATCTACTTTGCTTCTAAAGTTTTGATATAAATCCCCTGCAAGAAGTTTGCTAAGATGTTTTGATACAGCACCTATAGGTTTAGATATACTCATTTCATTGTCATTTAATATAATAACAACAGGTAGTTTCAAATCTCCCAATTCATCTAATGCTTCATAAATCATCCCTGCTGTCATTGAACCATCACCTATCATTACGACAGGAACTCTTTGTTCGTTTTTTAATGCAATAGATTTTGCAGCTCCTACAGCAAGTGAGATTGAAGTGGAGCTATGTCCTGCCACAAAATAATCATATTTTGATTCTTTTGGTTTTGTAAATCCACTAAGACCATTAAATTCTCTTAAAGTGTTAAATTGTTCCCATCTATCTGTGAGAAGTTTGTGCGGATATGATTGATGTGATACATCAAAAATAAAAGGGTCAAAAGCTACATCAAAAACTTTATGCATCCCTATAGTTAGTTCAACGGCTCCTAAAGTGGAACTAAAATGGCCACCATTAGTGGATACCACTTCTATAATTCTATCTCTAATTTTTTGAGCTAATTGTTCTAGTTCATCTATGTTTTTATTTTTTATATTCATATTATTTTAAATCTGCTTCCCAAAAAAAATCTATCCAAGTAGTTGCTTCTTGTACTTTAAAATCTGGTGCAATAATAGCATCTTTTTTATAAAATAATGTTGCAATTTTAAAGTTGCATTTTGGATATTTATTTTTTAATATTTTTTTTATTTCTGTTATTGTTTCGCCACTATCGATTATATCATCTACTATTAAAATATTTTTATAATTTTCCAATGAAGGAATATTGGTAATTTTAAAAGAATTTAATTTTTTTGTATCGTTATAGTGTATGGAATTAATTGTAAAAAGATTATTTGTATCTAATCCTTGAGCTAATATATGACCAAATGTTAAGCCACCCCTTGCAATAGCAACCAATGCATCGGGGTTGTATTGTTTAATTTGTGGTAATATTTTTTTACAGTCATTTAAAAAATCTGTATAGCTATAATATAATTTATCCATTTAGCACCATATCAAGTATATCAAATACTTTTGTATTTTGTTCATTTGTTCCTATTGTTATACGAATTGCATTAAATCCATACCCTGTCATATCTCGTACAATCACCCCTTTTTCAAGTAATTTTTGAGATATTTCTTTTGAACTATATCCATCAAGATATATAGTTATAAAGTTTGTATAACTTGGGATATATCTAAAACCTTTTGCTTTAGCATATTGCTCATATCTTTTCATCTGCTCAAAATTTTTAACAATACACTCTTGCACAAATTCTTCATCTTTTAAAGCTTCTATAGCTCCTGCTAAAGTTAAAGTAGTGATATTAAAAGGTGGTCTTAGTTTGTATAGATTTTTTATAATATTCTCTTGTGCTATCCCATAACCAACTCTAAGTCCACCTAAAGCATAAGCTTTTGAGAAAGTTCCAAGATATATTACATTTGAATATTTTTTTACCACTTCACTTGGGATAATTTTTTTAGCACCATCTTTATATGAAGCAAACTCTTGATATGCACCATCAAGCACCACTAAAGTATCTTTGTCAATCTCATCTAAAAACTCATAAACATCTTTTGCATCAAGACATTCCCCTAAAGGATTGTTTGGTAAACACAAGAATATTATATCCGCCCCTTGTTCTTTATAAATAGCTCTAAATTGCTCTAAATTATGCTCATCATCTTGAGTTTTTAGAATTGTAGCACCTGTTTGTTTACCATATATCTCATACATAGCAAAAGTTGTTTTTGCCATAAGAATTTTACTGTTTTTATCACATTTACTATGAACACAAAACTCTATAACCTGATCAGATCCAGCACCTATGATTATATTATTTTCTTTTACATTAAATTTATTTGCCAATGCCTCTTTTAATTCATACATAGAATCATCTGGATATACAAAAGCATTTTTTGCTACTTCTTGTAATTTTGCTATAACTTTTTTACTTGTACCATAAGGGTTTTCATTTGAAGCTAATTTTATAATATCTTCTGGCTTTACCCCATATTCTCTTACAACCAATTCGATTGGTTTACCCGCTTCATAAGTTACTAACTCATCTAAAACTTTATTAAATATCATCTGCTTCCCTTACATAAGATCCTAAAAATTTAATCTCTTGTTGATATTTGTCAAATATCTCTTTTACTTGTGGTTCATCTCTATGTGCGTTAAATTCTATAAAAAATGTAGATTTTCCTTCTACTATATGAGATTTTATTTTTGTAAGATTTATATTTGCTTTATCAAAATCTGTTAAAAATCTTACTAATGATCCAGCTTTATTGCTAAGACTTACTAAAATAGATGTTTTATCATCTCCACTTTGAGCATTTTCAAAATTTGAAATAATTAAAAACCTTGTTCTATTATTTCCTTTATCTTCTATATTTTCAAATAATATTGGTAAATTATAAAGTTTTGCACCAACATTTGAACAAATAGCAGCACTATTTGGTTCATTAACTGCTATTTTAGCTGCTTTTGCAGTTGATTCTACAGGGATAAGTTCAACTTCATCAAGGCCTAAGTCCTCTAAGAATCTTTTACATTGATCAAAAGCAATATCTTTTGAATATATTTTTTTTATATCTTGTACTTTATCGCAAGTTGAAGCCAAAGTATGATGAATATCAACCATAACTTCAGCTATAATTTTTAAATCATAATCAGCAAAACAAGTAATAGTATCACTAACAATTCCATTGCTACTGTTTTCTATAGGTATTACTCCAAATTTTGCTTTTCCACTTGCTACTTCTCGAAATACTCCTGTAATAGAACCTATTGGTAAATATGCACTCATAGCTCCAAAACGACTCTCTGCTGCTTGATGTGTAAAGCTTCCAAGAGGTCCAAGATATGCTATGTTTTCAGGAAGTTCAAGATTTCTACTTATGGCAAATATTTCTAAAAATAATGCTTCTATGGCATTTTTAGTAAGTTTTCCATTTGATTGGTTTGAAAGTTGTGTTAATCGGTTTATAATAGCTTTTTCTCTTTCTGGTCTATAAATAGCACCTCCACTTTGAGCTTTTAATGCACCAACTTTTTGTACAATTTCCATCCTTTTGTTAATAAGTGTTAATATGTCATTGTCTATTTGGTCTAAATTATTTCTTAATTCTTGTAAACCATTTTCATTTTTCATCTGTATCCTTTAGTTTCTCTAATCAAACTTTTTTTCTTGGGCATCTTGTACAATTTGTGTTGCTAAATTATTAGTTGTTTTAGCTATATTATTTGCTTCTTGTACCATTTGTTGACTTGTAATAGTATCTTTTTTTACAGAAGTCATATTGGAATTTATTTTTTCTATATTTGCTTGTTGGTTTTTTGATGCTTTTGTTACATTTTTTATAAGATCTATAGTGGCACTAATATGATCATTTAATTGTGTATATCCATCTTGCATTTTATCTGAAATTTCTTTCCCTTGTAATGCTTTTTGTGTTGCAGATTCTACAAGATTTTTTATCTCTTTTGCAGCTTCTGCACTTCTGTTTGCAAGATTTCTTACCTCTTGCGCAACAACTGCAAATCCTTTTCCAGCTTCACCTGCTGTTGCAGCTTCAACTGCAGCATTAAGAGATAAAATATTTGTTTGAAATGCAATTTCATCAATTATATTAATAGCATCATTTATGGCAGTTACTTGTTGTGCTATTTCATCCATTTCATTTGTTGTTTTATTAGCAAGTTCTTGACCAGACTCAACCGATTTGGTTACATTTTGTGCGTAATTTGCCATAGATATTGCATTTTCTGTAGTTTGTCTTATATCATTAGTGATTTCTGATAATTGCTCAACACTTTGTTCTAATTCATTTGTTTGTTTATCTAAAAATTGTTCTATATTTGATACAGCTTCTTGCAAGTGTTGTGAATCTGTTTGGATTTGTAGCCCATTTTGTAAATTTGTTTTTGCATTTTGAGTTAAACTATGTCCAAGTGCATCTACTTTGTTAAATACATCTTTCATAGTTCCTACTGTTCTACCTGAAGAGTTTATTCTGTCCATATAATTATTTTCATCATAAGATGTTAATACTTTTGCTACTCGTGATACATTGTATCCAATTGCACTAATTAGTTCATTTACTAAATCTTTTAGTTCATTTAATTCAGGACTATGAGCATCTGTTTTAATTCTTACATCATACACTCCAATAGAAGCTTGTTTACATACCTCTTTTGCTTCATTGATTACTTGTGCATCTTTTTTTACACCTTCAACAGTTGCATCAATATTTTTATTAACAGAATCGACAAGTTCTCCAATTTCATCTTGGCTATATCCATCTATATAACCAACCTCTTTCTCCTCTTTATTGATATATTTGAAAAATGCTTCAAGACCTTTTTGAAATACTGCAATAGGTCTAGTAGCTCTTCTTATAAGCCAAGTCATAAAAATAGTTATTAATCCAAGTACAGCAATAGCTTGCCATATAAGATTTGAAACAGTGCTATTGATGATTTTATCAGAGTTTTCTAAATTAAATGTTAAATCAAGAACACCAATAACATCGCCAATTTTTTCATTAACATGACAATATAAACATTCTTGTTTGGCTATCATAGGACGGATAGAACGCAGAAGATGTTTGTCCCCTTGGGTAAATTCTATCAATTTGGCCTTTTTTGTTCTCATAGCTTCAATAGCTTCTTTATCTGTTGTAAAACGATCAGTTGGGGTAAACAGTTCTATAATTTTATGATTTTTTTCTACAACAAATTTTTCTAATCCTGCTATATTATTTCTTGCTTTTTCTTCTGTGTCTTCTATAACAGTAATATCCCCTGTATTCATTGCAGTTCTTAAGTTTAAGAAAATAGAATCTGTAAGTTGATTTAAAGCTGCTTTTGCATTGCTTTTGGCTAAATCATCCATTTTATAAGCAGATGTCAATACTGATACTAAATTACTAAGTACCAAAACTAAAATAGTTGGTACAATAATTTTTGTTCTAATTCTCATTTTACCCATTAATGCTTTTGCCATATTAGTCCCCTTTTTATAAGTTTAAATAAATTCTTCTTCCAACGCTATTAAGTCTTCAAAAGTTTCTCTTTTTCTTATTAATCTATCATTACCATTTTCAATAGCGATTTCTGCTACTTTATTTCTTGTGTTATAATTACTTGCCATAGTAAAGCCATAAGCTCCTGCACTATAAATTGCTATTAAATCATTGTGTTGTGTTTGAGGAAGTTCTATATCTTTTGCAAAAAAATCTCCACTTTCACAAACAGGTCCTACAAGGTTACATTTGCTAAAATCTTTGTTTTGATTTAATACTTCAATTTTATGGTAAGCATTATATAAACTTGGTCTAATTAGATCATTCATCGCACCATCAACTATTACAAATCGTTTGTTTGCATTTGTTTTTTCATATAAAACTTTAGTAACAAATATACCACTATTACCTACTATAAATCTACCTGGTTCACAAATTACAGTTATATCAAGTCCA
>Ga0256828_1000370_pt1 | contig 30764 bp, 30 predicted proteins | sample CV88metaG_FD_185993 | JGI IMG/M metagenome (GOLD analysis project Ga0256828, IMG submission 185993) | Hydrothermal vent microbial communities from East Pacific Rise, Pacific Ocean - CV88 | ecosystem: Environmental > Aquatic > Marine > Hydrothermal vents | place: Pacific Ocean: East Pacific Rise...
TAGAGAGTTAAAAGCTTTTGCTCTTGAGGGTAATCTCAATGTTTTTAGATACCTCTCAAATGAAATCAAAAATGCAACAGGATTAAGAGACTATATCTACAATGAACAAAGTGTAAAATCGATGTTACTTGCATATTTATCACTTACTCCTTACTATGTAATAAAAAGTGAGATAGAACTCAATAAAGGCTTTAGTGACATCTTCATAAAACCACTAAGTCCATATGTAAAATACTTTGCCATAGTAGAGATAAAATATATACAAAAAACTAAAAAAACAACTAAAAAAGAGATTCAACAATTAAAAGATGAAGCTACTAAGCAACTACAAAGATATGAAAATGATGAACTTGTAACACAACACATAAAAAACAATAAGATTCTTAAAAAGATAGTGCTTGTTTTTCATGGATGGGATTTACTTGTTTGTGAGGAAGTATTTTAAGGGGTTTTGTCCATTGCTCATTTTAAAAACTGTATTCTAAACAGTCTTTTAAATTTGCAAATGGCTCTTATGCTTATTAATAATTTTTATATTTTCCAGCATCAATATCTTTTTTGATACTATCAAGTGTTTCTTGCATTATACGCCATAAAACTCTAGCACCTTCTTCATCATCAGCTTCAGGAACATCCCAATCTGTTATTTTCATATTTGTTGCAAAAAGTAATTCAAGCTCTTTTTTAATCTCAGCTTTTCGTACTGCCAACTCTTTAATAACTGCATCTGCCATCAAAAACTCCTTATTTTTAAGCGTGTAGTATACATCAAGTTTGTAAAGATTATCATTAACTTACCTCTAAATTGACAAAGCATTTAATAAAATTCGATAAGATTAAGCAACAAATTGGTTACACAACTACTTTTGATTTTAAAATAAGGTGTTTCTCTTGGAAGATTGGTTTATACATTTTCATCTTTTTGCTGCTATTGCATGGATTGGGGGTTCTGTTTTTATGTTCGTTCTAGGTGTAACACTTACAGATAAACAAAAACAACGAGAGGTTTACCCTCATATAGGACCTATATTTGGTTATTTTGAGGTAGTTTCTTTACTTATACTACTTATCAGTGGTGTAGTAATGATAAGTACTGATGGACTTTTAGACATGCTTTTAAATGCCCAAACAAATGAAGTTGTTGAATATTTAAAAAATAAACTTTTTATTGTACTTAGTTTGATTATTGCAACGATTATCCATTTTATTATTGCTTACAAAACAAATGGAAAAGATAGAACAAAAATACAGAATATTCTTTCTCGTGGAACCTCTATGTATATCTTCTTTGCAAACCTTTTTATACTTCATTATGCTATTCTTATCCGAACTATAATGAGCTAACGAATCGAAGTTGCTGTTACAAAGATATAGTCTTTTCCCGTAATAGTAACTCGGAATTTTTTTTGCTGTAAATATTTTTTAGCGAAATTTACATCTTTATAGAGATTAGACATTTCAGAAAATGGATAATTTTTCATCATAGCTCCATAAAGCATCTCTCCATCTACCCAACGACAATTTGGAAAACCTAAGATCAAAGCACCCTCTTTTTTTAGTCTCTTTTGTACAATATCCATCAGTACTTTTTGAAATGAGAGATTAGTACTTTGTAATGTACCTATACTTATAACAAGATCAAAAAGTCCTAAAGACAATAAATCAAGCTTTGTAATATCATAATCATAAAAAGTCACATTATCATAAGTATGAAATTTTTCTTTAGCAGAAGCTATAGCGGAACTACAGTAATCTATACCCACAAGTTCTAAATCTTTAAAATTTTCACTTAGTTGGTGTATAAGTTCAAACTCATCACCACCATTTACACCTAAATTTAAAATGCGTATTCTTTTGCTTACATGTACATTTTCAAGTGCTTGTTTATAGTAGTGAAGAAAACCACTCTCTTCATTTTTATGTAAAGTATAAAATATAGATTCACAACCATATTTCTCTTCTACATCACTATCAACATTATGAAAACTATCTTCTCGAAGTTTCTCATAAGAAATCATCACTAAAACATCATCAACACAACGAGGTGTTAACATACGACAACGCAATATATGTGCTAAATCTATCCAAGTTTTATATCCTCTATGTATTACTTTACCTTCTAAAGTTTCTACTTCATTACCATTATATAAGGAGAGGTAATTATCAGGATTAGGTACAAAAAAAGAGACTTTTTTATGTAATTGTAAATGCTTTTGTAACAAAATCTCTATTTCAAGTAATGTTGTTTTACTAAAGTTAAAAGAGGAAGTTATCTTCATTTTTTAACATTTTTAATAAAAATAAAACCAAAAACACCTAAAACAATGCCAACACTATCTGCAAATACATCAAGCATTGAAAAAAAACGCCCATCTATGAAACTTTGTACTATCTCTATTTGCATACCAAAGGCAAGTAAAAGAACTACTTTTAAAAAAGTAGAAAAATACTTATAAGCAAAAGACAGCAATATATACAAAACAAAAAATGCAATAAAATGATTTGCTTTATCCCAACTGTTTTCTATTATAGGAATTTCTCTAGTTGTAGTTGCCAAATACTCTATAACTCCTAAACATACAAAAAATGCAATTCTATAAAGATTCTTTTTCATATATAATCCTATTAATTTTTTCTACAATGGGTTGATAGCATAACAATTCTTGATGACTTAAACCATCGAACTCTTCAAAACAAGCTAGGTTGACTATATAGTTTTTTAAATGGTACGTATTTTCGATATAAGTAATGTCATCATTTTTAGATGCAAAAAGAGCTACAGGAGCGTTTACCTCTTGTATATATTTCTGTGTTTCAAACTTATAGCGAATGAAGAATGATGGTACTTTCAAGTTATATTTTTTTAATACTAAAGCACCTATAGAATCAAAAGCACCTACTAAAAAAACTCCTTGTGTTAGCTTTTTACTTGCAACATAAGTCGCAACACTACTACCAAGAGAGAAACCAAGTACATAAAAAGAACCATAATGTTTCTGTACAAGTTGTGCTACATGTAAGCCATCATGAAAAAGATTATATTCATTTGCTATCCCACCACTTTTTCCATAAGAACGGTAGTTAAAAGTAACAACTCTTAAACTTTTATAATTTTGAGATAAAGTATTAATGAGTGCTACACTATCATCACTACGACCTCCAAAAAAGAGGAGTGTTCCTTTTGGTTCTTCAGGCTCGTAAACAACACCTTCAAGTTCTACCCCATCATCTGTAGTAGTACTAAGATACTCACAACACTTACAAATACCATCTTTTCTATAATATACAGGAGTAAAAATCATAAAATATTGCCACTGATAAAGAAAAAAACTTACAATAGCAAAACTTACAATAATAAAAAGTATATACATCATATCGTTTCTATCTTTCCATATAGTATTTGTTGGTGATAGAGTGATTTTTCATCTTCTAAAGTGTAACTTTTTTGAGGATTAAAAAGTATAAAATCTTTCATCCCTTCACAAATAACACCTTTTTTTAAACCTATACTTTGTGCTGGATTTTTAACACAAAGATTTACAAGATTAACCATGGTTATAATACCAGTATGTACAAGCTTTGTATAATAAAGAGCAAGAGCATCAGCTAAAGCAGAAGAACCATATGCAGCATCAAAAAAAGCCACCTCTTTGTTTACTGGTAAATTTGGTTGATGGAGAAGTGTTAACATATCTATCTGATTTTCTTTCAGTTGTTTTTGAAGTAAAAGCATATTAGTATATGATGGTAATGGTGGGTTAAATTTTGCCATAGTATTAAACCCCTGACATGCTTCATCACAGTTTATAAGATGGTGTAAAGAAACTTCACAACTCACAGCGACCCCCTCCTCTTTTGCTTTGCTTATAAGCTCAACAGAACGGGGAGAAGCAAGAGATTTAAAAAGAATTTTTATCTTAAAATAGCGAGCTATTTCTATCATTCTTGATACATGTAAAACCTCACTCAGCTCAGGAATACCTGCTAAACCAAGTTGGGAACTTACATCTCCTTCTAACATCACACCCGCATTAATCAAAGAATTATCTTCAGCTTTACAAAAAAGTGTCACACCATACATTTTAACATACTCTGCTATTTTAATAGCAAGATTATTTTTTGCTATAGTACTCATATAGGGTGCTACAACCCCTTTTTTAAGCATAATGGCAATATTTGAAAGTGTCATATCTTCTTTTAAAGCATTTAACATCACATCTATTTGTATACAAGAAAAATCTTTAATACTATTTTGAGCAAATTCTAAAATAATTGTATCATCAATACTCGGTGTTGTATCTGGTGCAAGAACAATATGCCCAACACCTCCTTTTTTTGCTTCTTGTGCAACAGATTTAATATTTTTTGCATTTAAAGCACCATCTAAAAGTTTTACATGTGTATCAACAAGTGCTGGTAAAAGATACAATCCTTGTGCATCAAATACTTCTGAATCAGAGAGGTTTGTACCTATCTCTACAATCACACCATTTTCTACACGAACATCTACTTCTCTTTCACCATGAACATCACACACTTTAGCATTTTGTATAAGCATTTTAGACCACCTTTGATATAATGGCGTTATTATAAATGATAAAGGCTTAATCTCTATGAAAATTCTTGTTTCTGCTCTCGAACACTCAGCAAATATTCACCTAACATCTCTCAAAAAAGAACTTAATGATGATGTTGAATTTGTTGGTATTTTTGATAATGCTTTAGGAAAGCCAATTGTAGATTTACGCTCTTTAGCGATTATGGGTATTGTCGATGCACTCAAAAAACTCCGCTTTTTTTTTAAACTTGCCGATGAAATGGTAGAACTTGCTCAAGATGTTGATAAGGTGCTACTCATAGACTCCTCAGGCTTTAACCTTCCTTTGGCAAAAAAGCTTAAAAAACGCTATCCAAAAAAAGAGATTATTTACTATATTCTACCTCAGGCATGGGCATGGAAGAAAAAAAGAATCCCTATTTTAGCAAAAACAATCGATAGACTTGCTTCTATTTTACCATTTGAACCCTCTTACTACCCAAAAAATGCACATATAGAATATGTAGGACATCCTCTTCTTGATCAAATCACCACTTTTAAAACAACTTTAAGTGATAGCATAGAACATATCACTTTTATGCCAGGGAGTCGTAAAGGAGAGATTACACGCCTTATGCCTATATTTCAAGAACTCGCTAAAAGCTTACATGTAAAACATATAAGCGTTATAATCCCTCACTATTTTTCTAAAGAAGATATAGAAAAACTCTATGGTGATTTAAGTGCATTTGAGATAGTACACGATGCTCACAAAACACTTTATGAAGCAGATTTTGCTTTTATATGTAGTGGTACAGCAACGCTTGAAGCAACACTTATAGGTACACCATTCATCCTTGCATATCAAGCAAAACCACTTGATTACTTCATAGGCAGTCGCCTTGTAAAACTCTCACATGTAGGACTTGCTAATATTATGTTTCAAAAATATAAACATCAAGAGATACATCCCGAATTTTTACAAGATGATGTTACTGTAAATAATCTTCTTAATGCCTATAAAAATTATAAAAGACAAGATTTTTTAACAAACTCCACATCATTAAGAAAGTATTTACAACATGGTAGTTCACAAAGAGTTGCCCAACTCATTCAAGAGAAAAATTAATGAAAAAGTATATTTTTTTAAGTAGTGTTACATTAAGCATCACACTCTTAGCACAACAGCCATCCATAGAAAAGTACACATCACTTTTTGCACAACAAAAAGAAGCATTTATACACTATAAAAACAAACAGTATAATGACTTTCAGTCATATAAACAAGCTCAACTCAAAGCTTATAATGCCTATAAAAAAGAGTTGGGAAACTATTGGAAACAACCTAAGCTTTCTACACAAAAAGAGTGGTTAAGTTACTCAAAAGATAAAAAAACACGCAGTGATGTTAATTTTGAAAACAACACCATAACAGTAGAGACTATAGCAACTTCAGATAAAGAAGCTATACATAAACTTAAAAAAACATTAGCAAAAACAGTACTCATTGATACAAAAACAGCTATAGAACAAGATCCTTTAGAAAAAAAACTCTCTCAAATAAAAAAACCTTTGAATGTAGTCGATGCAAATATAGATGCAAAACCCATTTTAGCTCCTGTCATCTTTAGAACAAAGCCAACAAAAAAAAGTGTGCTTACATATCTCCATAAAAAGATAAATCAGCAAAGTGTACATAAACATCCATCTACAAAAGTAAAACATGCCTTTGTCTATAAAGTTGTTATAAATTTACCAAAAGACACAACATATAAACGAGCAAGATTTTATGAAAAAGAGGTGCATCGTAATGCAGTTAAAGAACAACTTCCTATGGCTCTACTTTTTGCCATCATCCATACAGAAAGTGCCTTTAACCCAAAAGCTAGAAGTTATGTCCCAGCCTATGGACTTATGCAAATTGTCCCTCACACAGCAGGAATAGATAGCTACTACTACTTATATAAAGTAAAGAAAACACCTTCGGATTTTTACCTTTACAATGCACATAATAACCTTAAACTAGGAAGTGCCTACTTACATATTTTATACTACAGTTATTTAAAATCCATAAAAAATCCACAAAGCAGACTCTACTGTACCATAACAGCTTACAATACAGGAGCAGGAAATGTTGCATGGGCTTTTACAAAAAACCATAACATAAAACAAGCATCAAAAATCATTAACACCCTCACACCTGATGAAGTTTATGCACGATTACTTAAAGATTTAAAATATGATGAAGCAAAATATTATTTGAAAAGAGTACATAAAAGGATGAGCATTTATCATAAGCTTTATAGCTTATAAATGCTTCAAAAACTCCTCAGGTTTTACAAAACCAACGACTGTCTTACTTTTTAGAAGTTGATTATTTTCATTAAAAAAGAGGACTACAGGAGGGCCAAAGACACCATAATGTTTACTTAATGCTTTTTCCTCTTGTGTATTTTGTGTTACATCAACACGAATGAGTATATAATCTTTTAAAGCGTTTTGTACCCTTAAATCACTAAAAGTTTTTTCCTCTAGTTCTTTACATGCTGTACACCACCGTGCAGAAAAATCAACTAAAACTTTTTTACCTTTATTGTGTACTAAAAGTGTATCTAGCTCTTTTTGAGAATGTACCACTTGAAAGTTCAATGCTTTTTTTAATGAATGGGCATTCTCTACAGAAATAGATTGCATAAAAGACAAAGGTTTAATCATACTTGTAGTACCACCTAAAAACCCTATAAATAAAGCAAGAGAGTAAATAAATAAAACTAAAGAGATTGTTCTTTTAACAATATGACCCTCTTTTTCAAAAACACCAAGATAAAGACTAAATCCTATACCAAGTACAGCATAAAGTACAATGATGATATCATAACTAACAACTTTTTCAAGCATCCATATAGCTACACCTAACATCATCACACCAAAGGTATCATTTACCATAGTCATCCATATTCCAGGACGAGGCATAAATTTTCCAGCACTTACACCTACAACAATAAGTGGAAGGCCCATACCTATACTCATAACAAACAATGCACTTCCACCCAAAAGTGCATCACCTGTTTGCCCTATATAAACTAATGCACCCGCAAGTGGTGCTGCAACACAAGGACCAACAATAAGTGCAGACAAAAAGCCCATAATGGCTACACCTAAGAACCCACTTTGATGCTGTTTTGAACTTATCTTCGATACAAAACTATCAGGAAGTTTTAACGCATAAAAACCAAACATAGAAAATGCTAATGCTACAAAAATGGCAGAGAAAGAAACAACAACCCATGGTGTTTGTAAAGTAGCTTGCAAATTAGAACCAAAAAGCCCCGCAAAAATACCTGCGATAGTATAGGCAATAGCCATAGATAAAACATAAACAAGAGAGAGACTCAATGCCTTTTTAGTGGTAATACCTTCACCTTGAGAGATAATAAGACCTGAAATAATAGGTATCATAGGAAACACACATGGTGTTAAAGAAAGAAGTACACCAAAAACAAAAAATGTTGCAAGAATAAGAAGTAAACTACCATTTTTCATTGTTTGTGCTATTGTATCTGTTTGAGAAAGTTTTTCTGGTACTTTTTGTGATAATTTTTGAAGAGACATCAAAGGTTTGTCAAATTTAGAAGTATCTATAGAAAGCGTAAACTCCTTTGTCGTTGGTTCATAACAAAGTCCTGCATCAGAACATCCTTGATAAGACAACACTAAAGTTATTTTTTTTATACCATGAACATTAGCTTTTTTTTGAAGATGTATAATAAATTCAGGAGATTTTAGAAAAACCTGTGCATCGTGATGTTGTACAGCTTGAGGTTTCTCTATATTCTTAATCGAAATACCCTTTACATGTAAGAGTTTCATTGTAAGAGAATCTTTGTAAAGATAAATATCTTTTGCTATATGAATACCCGTTACTATCTCTTGTGTATTACTAACTTTTGCATAGGGTTTAAATGCTTCATTTGGCATAAGAAAACTACTACCAAATAACGAGATGATAAAAAAGTTTATCAATACAAATATTTTTACACTATTACGAACCATATTCTTAACCTTCGTTTTAATATAGGTGTAATATTACTACAAATAATTTAAACTTAGGTATAATAAAGTTCTTATTTACAAAGGACCACAATGCAAATATTTGGAAAATTTTCTACAAACTTCGATATGGACTACCTAATAGAACATTATATGTATATAAATGAAAATGATGAAGATATATTAAACAGTAAAGATTTAGAACTTAAACTCAAGAAAAAACGCAAACATGTAGCTGGTACAGTTTTTCTCTATAATCCAGAGGTTTCACCTCGTGGCTATAAAATAAGCCATTTTTTACAAGATGATGGATTTGAAGAGTATGATACATTTGTTCCACTTAGTGAATCACCTCGTGACTATATTCTTAATGCTGCATTTAAAGAGCATTATAAAGGTAAACTTATAGAAATTCGCTATCTTTTTAACTACAACCGTGAAAATATTGAACCTACCCCTATTTTAGAAGAATTTGATGCTGATTTAGACAAATTTACATCAACACAATTAACGCGTTATGATAAGAACTTAAACTATATTGATGTTCCAAATATCCGTTTAAGTGGTAAATTTGTCTTTTTTGGTATGGGAAATAAATATGATAGACATCATAAAAATATCATCGCTTATGCACAAGCTCTATCACAACACATTCATAAACTTGATAAAACAGTTGTTTTTATGCACGACAATAACTACGATGCAGATGAATGTAGAGAGAGAGCTTACTATCTTTCCCCTTTTGCAACAGGAAAAATGAAAGAAAAAAGAGCCAATGGACTTAAAGAAGTTTTTAAAACACAACCACCACATGTAGTAAAAATTTCATAAATTACCTTCTAAAAGAACTATAAAAGATTATATGAGATAAAATATCGTCAATACATTACACAGGATAATAATTTGAGTAAATATATAACAACACCTATATACTATGTCAATGGGGAAGCTCATATCGGGCATGCTTACACAACATTTATAGCAGATACTTTTGCACGCTACAATAGACTAAGAGGAGAAGATACGTTCTTCCTTACAGGAACAGATGAGCATGGACAAAAGATTGAAGAATCAGCACAAAAAAATAACAAACCAACTCAAGAATTTGCAGATGAAATAAGTGCTACTTTTAAAAACCTTTGGGATGAATTTGAAATTAGTTATGATAAATTCATCCGCACAACAGATGCTAACCATAAAAAAGGTGTTCAAAAAGCCTTTGAAAAAATGTACGCTAAAGGTGATATTTATAAAGATTTTTATGAAGGTCATTACTGTGTAAGTTGTGAAACATTTTTCCCAGAAACACAACTCGTTGATGGTGAATTTTGTCCAGATTGTGGTCGTACAACAAGTATTGTTAAAGAAGAAAGTTACTTTTTTAAACTTTCAAACTATGAAGACAAACTCCTAAAGTACTATGAAGAGCACCCAGAATTCATTATGCCAAAATCTCGTGCAAATGAAGTTATAAACTTTGTTAAAGGTGGCTTGAGAGATCTTTCTGTAACTCGTACATCTTTTACATGGGGTGTTAAAATGCCTGAAAGTATTCAAGATGACAAACATGTTATGTATGTATGGCTTGATGCCCTTTTAAACTATGTAACAGCATTAGGTTATGGTGATGATGAGGCAAAAATGCACTATTGGCCTGCGGACATCCATTTTGTAGGAAAAGATATTCTCCGTTTTCATGCCATCTACTGGCCTGCATTTTTAATGAGTTTAGATTTACCTTTACCAAAACATATAGGAGCTCATGGATGGTGGACTCGTGATGGTGAAAAAATGAGTAAATCAAAAGGTAATGTTGTTTCCCCTAAAGAAGTTGCTGATGCATATGGTGTAGAAAACCTTCGCTACTTTATGCTTCGTGAAGTTCCTTTTGGGCAAGATGGTGACTTTTCACAACGAGCTTTTATAGATAGAATCAATTCTGAACTCTCAAATGATTTAGGTAATCTTCTCAACCGTATCATTGGTATGAGTGGTAAATATAGTGATTTTATTATAGATAGTGTTGATGTTACTAAGTACCACACTAAAGAACTTGATACTATGAATACAGTCTTAGATTCACTTGACATTTTCATTCAAAAACTCCAGCCACATAGATACCTCGAAGAGTTATGGAAACTTTTTGCTATTGGTAATGGCATCATTCAAGAATCTGAGCCATGGGTAAAAATGAAAAACAATCAAGAAGATGAAGCACTTGCAACAGTCGCTTTAGTTGCAAATATTCTTGCAAAAGCATCTATTATGCTTCACCCTGTTATGCCAAAAACAACAAATATTATAGCAGACGCACTAAGCTTTACTATAGATACACAAAATTTTCAAAATCTTATTAGCGATAAAAAACTTTTAGCAACTTTTACGATTAAAAAAGTACCACCACTTTTCCCTCGTATAGAAGAACCTCTTATGCAAGAAGCACTAAAAGCTGAACCAAACCACCAAAAACAGGAGAAAAAAGTAGTGAAAAAAGAGGAAGTAAAAGAGCAAGATAACCTTATAGAGATTGGTCAATTCTTTGAAACATCATTAAAAGTTGGTACAGTTGTAGAGGCTCAAGAGGTTCCAAAAAGTAAAAAACTTCTAAAACTTCAAGTAGATTTAGGAGAAGAAACACCTCGTCAAGTTATCGCTGGCATTAAAGAATTTTACTCACCCCAAGATCTTTTAAATACACAGGTATGTGTTGTAGCAAACTTAAAACCTGCAAAACTAATGGGTATGATGAGTGAGGGAATGCTCTTAGCTGCAAAAGATGAAGATGGACTTTGTCTTGTTCGACCAGAGAAATCTAAAAAAGCTGGTACCCCTATTGGATGAGACTTGAAAATGTTGTAGCACTTATTCATGGAAAATTAGTCAATACCCCTTTTGTACATACATTTACAAATATTGTATTTGAAGCAAAAAATGTTAAAAGAGGTGATCTCTTTATCGCTTATGATGAAAATGAAATTGAAGATGCTATTTTTAATGGTGCCTATGGCATCATTTTTGACAAACCAACACAAATAAGTGATACTGAAATAGCATGGATTAAAGTACAAAATCTTGATGATGCACTCACTCGTTTACTACGATTTAAACTCATAGCAAAAAATCTAACAGTCTATACATGTAATGAAATTATTCTCCATTTTGCACTACAAATCACTACAGACAATTCATTAGTTATACTTGATGGTGATATAAAATATCTTTACAATTCATTACGCAATCTTGAAGAAAACACTCTCGTCCTTTTTTGTCCAAACCGTACAACATCAGATATTTTTACCCATACAAAACCTTTACTTGAAAATAAAGGATTAAAAATCAAGATTGTAGAACAAACACTTTTTGAAACATCCTTTATTTATAAAAATATTTTTTATGAACGACAATTGCTTAGCCCTCTTTTTATACCTTACCTTGAACAACTTTTTTATTTTTTTACAACATATAAAATAAACTTTCGAGTAAAAAAACTCACTCTTACAAATCATTTTGAAGCAATTTTCATAAATAAAAAATTTACTATACAAGAGTTTGGTACTACAGATATGGTGATTATCTTTGAACAAGAAAGCTCTTTAGTAGCAAGTGAAATGGAGTTCCTTCAGCATTATGCTTCATGGGCTAAACTCCTTTTTATAGTACCACAAAATATAGTATCTAGTTTAGATACAAAGCTCCTATCATCAGGAAATTTTCAAACTTACAAAGAAGAAAAAGAGATACATAAACTCTTAAATACTTATGATTTTCATTTTGCACTTGTTATGGCAACGCATAAATCTTTCCTTCAAGAGCATAATGAAGTTCAAAAAAATTTAACACTTTTTGATTTTTAAAAGGATAAAAACAATGGATAGAAGAACATTTTTAACAACGACAACACTAACAACTGCCTCTTTAGCACTCAATGGATGTAATGAAAATAACCGTCAAGCCATAGACTACTCAAAACATGCTCAAGCCAATATAAGTAAAAAACATATTAACATTAATAGAAACAAAAAAACCATCATTAAATTAGCTACAAGTTGGCCTGCTCATTTTCCTATCATGGGAACTGGTGTAGAAAAATTTGCTCAAAGAGTTAAAGATATAAGTGGTGGTTCTTTAGAGATTAAACTTTATCCAAAAAATGTACTTGTACCAGCTTTAGCAGTATTTGATGCAGCGAGTGCTGGACAAATCGACGCTTTTCATTCAGGACCTTATTACTGGAAAGGAAAAAATTCAGCTTTTTCTCTTTTTAGCGGTATGCCTTTTGGTTTTACAGCAGAAGAAGTCAATTCATGGATGCTCTATGGTGGAGGCTTAGAACTTTGGCGAAAACAGTATGATAGATATAATCTCTACCCTCTTCTAGGGGGCAATACAAATATTCAAATGGGTGGATGGTTTAGAAAACCCATTAACTCTTTAGCCGATATGCAAGGGCTTAAAATGCGTATTCCAGGTCTTGGTGGTGAAGTTTTTTCTAAAATGGGTGTTAATCCTATTTTACTTCCAGCAGGAGAGATTTATACTTCACTTGAACGAGGTGTCATTGATGCTACTGAATGGGTAGGACCAGCACTCGATATGAAAATGGGATTTTATAAGGTAGCACCTTACTACTACTCTGGATGGCATGAACCAGGTTCTGTTCTTGAACTTACTTTTAACAAACATGTATGGAATAAACTTGCTTTTGAACATCAATCTATGATAGAAGTAGCAAGTAGTGAAATGAATGCAAATATGACTTATAAGTTTCATGCAGAAAATATTCATGCCCTACAAAAACTTAAATCTTTAGATGTTAAACTACTACAATTTCCTCAAGAAGTTACACAAGCTGGAAAAACAGCACTAAAAGAGGTTGTAGAAGAACTTAGTCAAAAAAATAAAGATTTTGCAGAAGTATATGCCTCTATCGCTAAACATTTAACACTTTCTAAAGAATGGAGTGATGTAAGCTTAGGCTATTTTCTAAATATCCGCTAACCATTATAAAGGTATATTTTTTGCAAACTATTTTTCTCATACTTTCTTTTGTATCTACACTATTTGGCTCCTTCAATGGTGTCATTGTAGATGCAAATACCTATATGCCTATAAAACATGCACTCATTAATGATTCCCAACATACTGTACAAAGTGATATAAAGGGAAATTTTCATATCAACTCAAAAGAAAAACACTTTCATATCAAAGCACTAGGTTATAGACCTTTTAGTTTTGATATAGATCATAGTTCTTTGTTAAAACTACAACCTATTAAAGTTAAAGCTTTGTATTTAAGTTTTTGGGGTGCAAGTAATAACTCTAAAACATTACAAAGAGTACTTCATATCATAGACAATACAGCACTTAATGCTCTTGTTGTTGATGTTAAAAACGAATATGGATCTACACAATTTCTTACAGGTTATAAGCGTGCTAATAGCTATGGAGCCTATAAAAAAAGAACCAATCGTAATATAAAAAAGTTTATGAATATTATGCACCAACATAACGTCTATACTATAGCAAGAATTGTAACTTTTAAAGATGAACTACAAGCATCACACAATTATGATTATGCCATTAAAAAAAATAATTTTAACAAAACAATATGGCGTAACCACGATAAAATGGCATGGGTAGATCCTTTTGATATTCGTTCACAAGATTATGCCATCAGTATTGCCGAAGAAGCTGCAAAAGTAGGATATGATGAAATTAACTTTGATTATATCCGCTTTCCAGCAAAAAAAGGTCTTCTTTTTTGTAAAAAAAATACTGAAAAAAACCGTATCGAAGCAATTAAACTTTTTTTAAAAAGAGCAAGAAAAAGATTAGAAAAATATGGTGTATTTATCTCAGTAAATACCTACGGTAATGTTTGTTGGGTCGATCATGATAATGGCATAGGTCAAACTATAACTTCACTAGCAAAATATGCCGACTATATAGCTCCTATGCTGTACCCTTCAGGTTTTGCAAGAGGTTCTTTTCATGTTAAATACCCAGCAAAGCACCCCTATAAAGTTATTTTTAGAAGTATTAAACATATACAACCAAAAATCTCTCTTTCTCGTGTTCGCCCATGGTTGCAATATTTTAAAGATTATACACAACTCAAAAAAATTTATACAAGAAAAGAGATTCAAGCACAAATCAAAGCAAGTGAAGATGTTGGTGCAAATGGTTGGATGCTTTGGTCTCCTTCAAGTAAGTATAATATAGACTATCTTCTCTCTAAAAGTTTTAAAGCCCCTTTATAGATAGGTTCATCTATAAAACCATACTCTTCATCGCTAAAACCTGTAATCCCCTCATCACGGTGCATTTCAAAAAGTTTTACAATAATTTTTGCTCTTTTTAACTCTGCTTGTGTATCAATAAATATTTTATTGACTAACACTACTTGCTGAGGAGAAATACACCCCTTTGCATCATAACCTATCTGTTTTTCAAGTTGAAGCCATTGTTCAAAAAGCTCTATATTTTTATACTCTTGAAAAACAAATGAAACAGGTTTTACCCCCATAGCTTTAGTTGTTATAAGAAAATGAGAAAGCATATAGTGCATAGTTGGATTTTCTAAGCTAATAAGACTTTGAGCTAAACCCATATCTGCAAATAAATCAAGAATACCTAAGTAAAATGCTTTAACTCGTGAATTAACTGCCAAAAAGGAAAGGTTATGCCATGCAGATGCTGTTTCTATAGAAAGGTGTAAGTCTATCTCTTCATTTAAAAGAGCAAGAACACTAATTACCTCATTTTTTGTTCTAATTTTTGGTACACGAATAGCATCTGGCATAAACTGATTTAAATATGTTATCTCTTCATAACCACCTTCATCTAAAGCATTCACACGCACAACAAGTTTTTTCTTACATGTACGCATTTTTGTAAGAAAAATAGCACATAAAACAAGTGCAAAAGGTTTATCTTCTTTACTTACCCCATCTTCAAGATTTAACATTATACAGTCTGCTTCAAGTGACGCTATTTTACTTAAATGTTTAATGTTATTTGCAGAAAGCATGAGTACAGATGTAAAAGTATTTGTTTTATTTATCTCTCTATACATAGGTATAGCCATAGCATCCAATACTTGTAAATCTCTTTGTTTATAAGCTTCTTCTATTTTTTTACTATCTAACATATCATTTTTCCTTCTTATCTGTTCTATGTAAATAAAGATAAAGTGCTTTAATTTCCCCTCTTGTTAAGTAATAACGAGGCATCCCTTTTTTTCTTTTATTAAGGGCCTTAGCAAAAGCTTCATAATCCAATTTTTTAATATTTGGTCCTATAAAACTTTTTTCCTTATTTTTATGCTTATATCTTGCTATCACCATTCCATTCCCATTACTTCCATGACATTTTTGACATCCAACTCCTCGTGGATTTTTATACAGTTGTGAAGCATACTCTAGTGGAGTTATAAAACTACTTGTAGCAAAAAGTGGTAAAGTTAAGAAAAATAAGATATATTTCATCATTAGCCTAATATTATTTTAAAAGGGTATAATATCAAAAAATTTATTTACGAGGTTTAAATGCAGATTCTTGATGGTAAAGCACTTTCACAAAAAATAGAAAAAAATGTTGCTTCTGAAGTTGTTAAATTAAAAGAAAATACAGAGAGAACGCCTGGTCTTGCTGTAATTTTAGTTGGAAACGATCCGGCAAGCCAAGCATATGTAAGTATGAAAAAGAAAGCATGTGATCGTGTTGGTTTTTACTCAGTTTCTCATGAAATGCCCGAAGATATTTCACAAGATGCCATTGAAAACACTATCACAATGATGAATCAAAATCCAAATATTGATGGTATTTTAATCCAACTTCCCCTCCCTCCACAAATAGACACAACAAAAATCTTAGAACTTGTTGATCCTAGTAAAGATGTTGATGGTTTTCATCCATATAATGTTGGTCGTCTTGTTACTAATCTTGATGGTTTTGTACCATGTACGCCACTTGGTGTTATGGAACTTTTAGCAGAATACAACATTGATGTAAAAGGGAAAAACTGTTGTGTTGTTGGAGCTTCAAACATTGTTGGAAAACCTATGGCTTCTCTCCTTCTTAATGCAGAAGCAACAGTAGAAGTATGCCATATATTTACAGATGACCTTAAAAAACATACACTTCAAGCAGACATCATTTTAGTAGGTGTTGGTGTTATTAATTTGATTAAAGAAGATATGATTAAAGAAGATGCTATCATCATAGACATCGGTATAAACCGTGCTAAAAATGGTAAACTTGTAGGTGATGTTGATTTTGAAAATGTAAGTCAAAAATGCTCTTATATTACACCTGTTCCTGGAGGTGTCGGTCCTATGACAATTGCTATGCTTTTAAGTAATACTCTAAAAGCAGCACAACAACATGCAAGTGAGAGTCATTAATGAAAAACTTTTTGCATAGTGCTTATAAATGGTCAAATTCATGGACTGGAACCATTATTATAGTTCTTTTTGTTATCTTTTTTATAGCACAAGCATTTAGAATCCCTAGTGGAAGTATGAAAGATTCTCTTTTAGTCGGCGATCATCTTTTTGCTAAAAAGTTTGCTTATGGTATTCCTATGCCCTACCTCCCTTTCTTAGAAGTTTCTATTATGCCATGGAGTAATAGTTTAAAACTTGTCAATGGCAATACACCAAAACGAGGTGATATTGTCATTTTTCGCTATCCTGGAAATATTAAACAACATTTTGTTAAGCGATGTGTAGCACTTCCTGATGATGAACTCTTTGTAGCTGAAAAAAATCTTTTTATCCATTTTCATGAGGGTGATTCATGGATACAAGAACATTATAAAGGGTTTGAGATTGCAACACTTGATGGAAAACTATGGGTTAAAAACCCCTATATGAAACAACATCATGGCATTCATCATGATCCAAAAATCGTAGAAAATGGACAATTTCCAACTCCTATTTTTTATATGAACCCTATTAAGGTAGAAAAAAACCATTATTTCATGATGGGTGACAACCGTGATCACTCTAATGATAGTCGCTTTTGGGGAAGTGTTCCTTATGAAAATATAGAGGGAACTCCTTGGTTTATCTACTTTTCTATAGATAAAAACTGGGAAATTCGTTGGGATAGAATTGGTAAAACACCTACAGACTTAGAACAAGCACCTTACTTGAACAAAGCTATACAAGAAAGAGAAAGAGAAGACAAAGAATATTATGGACTTACTTGATATACTAAAAATTTTAGGAGCTGTTACTGCTCTTGCTATTGCTATCATTGGGCATGAAATTATGCACGGTTGGGTTGCTTACATGTATGGTGATATGACTGCTAAAAATGCTGGTCGTTTAACTATAAATCCACTCAAACATATTGATTTAGTTGGTACGATTATTGTACCTCTTTCTATGTACTTCATCCCTATGCTTTTAGGTGGTGATAGTGGCTTTTTGTTTGGTTGGGCAAAACCTGTTCCCATTAATACTTTTACAGTTATCAACCGTGGTGGTTATAATGCTGCCATGCAAGTTGATTTAGCTGGTATCGTCTATAACTTTACTTTAGCTGCCTTTGCTTCTATAGCCTTAACACTTATGGCATCACCAACTACTGCTGATTCATTTATATATATATTTGCTTATATTTTAGTATATCAACTCCTTATCATCAATGTAGTTTTAGGTGTATTTAACCTTCTACCTATACCACAATTTGATGGTGCTCATTTTATTATACACTTAGCACTCAAATATAAAATGAATCATATTGCAGAATTTTTTTACAAATATGAACCCTATGGAATGATTATAGTACTTATAATTATTATGACTCCATTAAGTCAGTACTTGATTTTTATGCCAGTACAAACTATACTACACTTATTACTCTCATAAAGGAAAACAATGAAATTTTATATAGGAACAGATCACGCAGGAATAGAGCTTAAAAATTGGACAGTTGAACTTCTCAAGTCAAAAGGTTATGAAGTTGAAGATTTTGGACCATTTACTACAGATAGAGTTGATTACCCTGATTACGCACATAAAGTAGCTACTGCTGTTTTAGAAAATAAAGATGCTCAAGGGATTTTAATCTGTGGTAGTGGCATAGGCATGAGTATGGCTGCTAATCGTCATCATGGTATCCGTGCAGCACTTTGTCATGATGCTTATACAGCAACAGTAGCAAGAGGACATAATGATGCTAACATTTTATGTTTTGGTGAACGCATTGTTGGTAAAGGTGTCGCTGAATCTATTATAGATGCTTGGCTTGAAGCTTCATTTGAAGGTGGTCGCCATTGTGGTCGTGTTATAAAAATCGAGGAAACAAACTAGTTTTCTCATTATAAAGGACAAAAATGTTTTGGGAATGGTCATTACTTACTACACTTTCGATTGTAGCTATCTATCTTTTTGTCAAAATGTTTTACTTTAAAAGCATTACAAATAAAGAACAACGTAGTAATGATTTAATGAAGCTTACACTAAAAGAAGCTGAAATTCTCATTCGAAAATACCAAATCCAACTACAAAGAGCTTTAGGAAATGTAGATATTTTAAGTGAAGAGCTTACAAAACTTAGAAATGAACTTAAAGTTCTCAAACAAAGAAATTCAAAACATCGTCAAGAAGTAGAACGGCTTAATAACAAAATTAAAGCACTTGAAAGTCGTATTGACGCACTATTATAGGAGTATATTATGCTTACACTTACAGAAACAGAAAAAAAGATTTTACAAAATGCCATACGAGATATACCAGATTTTCCAAAAGCTGGTATCGTTTTTAAAGATATAACAACTTTACTTAACGATAAAAAAGCTTTTAGTGTCTTGATGAATCATCTTTATCAACGCTATCAAGAGTCTAATCTTGAGTATATTGCAGGGATTGATGCAAGAGGTTTTATTTTTGGTGCAGCACTCGCTCAAATGTTAGGCATTGGTTTTGTTCCTATTCGTAAAAAAGGAAAACTCCCATACACCACAATAAGTGAAAAATATGCTTTAGAATATGGTGTAGATGAGATTGAAATCCATATAGACGCTTTTAGAGGCGAAAAAGATGCAAGAGTTCTTCTTATAGATGATCTCATAGCAACAGGTGGAACAGCAAATGCAGCAGCTAGACTTATAAAACAAGCGGGTGGAGAATGTGTAGAAGCATGTTTCATTTTAGGACTTACATTTCTTGATGGTATAAAGAATCTTCAAGAACAAACAGAAGTTTATGCACTTATAGAGGTTAATTAATGTATATTCCAACAGCAAGTAAATTTGATCCTGATACTAATGGACATTTTGGTATTTTTGGTGGACGATATGTTCCTGAAACACTTATGCCAGCACTTTTAAAACTGCGTGAAGAGTACGAACTTATCCGCTTTGATAAAGATTTTTGGGCAGAAGTAGATTATTATCTTAAAGATTATGTTGGCCGTCCATCACCACTGTATTATGCAGAAAATATATCTCAAGAACTAGGTGCAAAAATTTATCTTAAACGAGAAGATTTAAACCATACTGGTGCGCATAAAGTAAACAATGTTATAGCACAAGGTTTAATGGCCAAAAGACTTGGTTATAAGAAAGTAATTGCAGAAACTGGTGCAGGACAGCATGGTGTAGCTACTGCTACTATAGCGGCACTTCTTGGTTTAGAGTGTGATATTTTTATGGGTGCTAAAGATGTTGAGAGACAAGAACTTAATGTTTTTCGTATGAAACTTCTTGGCGCAAAAGTACACTCAGTAGAGAGTGGAAGTAAAACCCTTAAAGATGCTATGAATGATGCCATTCGCCATTGGGTAACTAATGCTCGTGATACTTTTTACATCATAGGAACAGTAGCTGGTCCACACCCCTACCCTATGATGGTAAGAGATTTTCAAGCTATCATTGGTTGGGAAGCGCGTAAACAAATATTAGAAAAAGAAAATCGTTTACCAGACCATATCATAGCATGTATCGGTGGTGGTAGTAATGCTATAGGGATGTTTCAACACTTTTTAGAAGATGAAAATGTTGAGTGCATAGGCATAGAAGCTGGTGGACTTGGCATAGATGATAAAAATGGTTGCTCTTTGAAGAAAGGTCGTCCAGGTGTTTTACATGGACAAATGAGCTACCTTTTACAAGATGAAGATGGTCAAATTTTAGAAGCACACTCTATCTCTGCTGGTTTAGATTATCCTGGTATAGGTCCAGAACATGCTTTTCATAATGATAATGGCTCTATAACTTATGACTATATTACAGATCAAGAAGCTCTTGATGCTTTTGTATGGTTAAGTCAAAAAGAGGGAATCATTCCTGCATTTGAGTCTTCTCATGCTGTTGCTTACCTTAAAAAGCTACCAAATATTAAAGACAAACTGATTATAGTAAATCTTTCAGGTCGTGGTGATAAAGATATGATTCAAGCAAAAGATTTATTGCACTTCGAGTAGTTCACTAAAAACTCATTTATCTATACTATACTTCCTAAAATACTAGGAAGGTGTTATTTTACCATGCAAAGAAATGATTTTTCATCTTTACTTACAATCCATTCTATGATTATTAGTAGTAATGCAAAACATGGTAAAATGACATTTTTACTCTATCTGATTGCTTATTTCTATAAAGAAAAAGCATTACTCTTTACACCTCAAGAATCCTATCTCTTTCAAAAAAAGATACAAAATTTAACCCAACAATTCCAACAATTCACAAGCATACAAACTATGTTAAAAACATATTTTTTTAGAAAAGATTTTACACAACTCAAACAGAAATATGGCTATGGATTTCTCATACAAGAGATGGAAAAAGTTATCATAAATGCTCAAGAAAATATTATTGTTATTGATCGTATTGGAGAATTTTTTGACTTTCAAGATAGATATGAAATTAATACTTTTTACAAATCTTTAGTACGCATTGCAGAACTTCATGATAAAAAAATCATTTTTCTTGCTAATATGAAAAATGAAAATTTTGAGCATATTTATCAAATAGCAGAAGAATTTAGTGATATAACTATTCACATTACAAAAAATGAAAAAAATGAAAGAATCCTAAATATTATGGATTTACTACATCATAAAGAGTACCCACTCCTACGATTTACTATTAATAAAAATAATTTTCTTTTAGAATATAAACATCAAACAGAACAACTTACAGAAGCTAAAATCACAAATATTCTCATAGCAGAACTAGATAAAACACATGACAATATAAAACAAATATGTTCTTATATTTTTGATAAGCCAAATTTTCAAGTTAAATATGCTGACTCCCTGCAAGGAATGTTACAAGAGATTTTCATACAACCACATCTTGTCATTATCCTAATGAAACGCAACCAAAAAAATCTCGATACTCTTAAAGCGATAAAAACACAATTACCAAACAGTGCCATTGTCACTATTTTAGATCAAGATTTTATTCGAACAGAAGATATTCATGAACTTTTTATTTATGGTAGTGATGAAGTCTTTGCTAATAATTTAACATTTGATGAAATTATTCTCTCTTTACAAAAAATTACAAGAGATTTTTTCTATACAGATATGTTAAACACACTTTCAAGTCATAAAAATATTATGCAAACTTTACAAGAGTTACAAGAATTTGCACAAGAATGTATAAGTAAATCTATCTTTTTTACTGCTTTTACACTAGAGCGTTCTATAGATATTCCCTTAATTAAATCAACAACTCGAAAAACAGATTATCTTTTTCAAGATACAAATAAACTTTACTATTTAGCTATAAATACAATGCCAAAAGATTTATTCCAAGTCATTGATAAGTTTAAAAATACTTACCCTGCTTTAGAACTTACATGTATTTGGGAACCACTTAACAACATATCTATTGAAGAGTGCCTACAATGATAAAAAAAACTTTCTTTTTTCTTCTTTTTTCTTTTTATGCTCTAGCTATTGAAATAGATCCTCAAGTTTTACAAGAGATTATAAATACACATAAACAAGCCTATAAAGAAAAAATACTCTTAGCAAAATACTATGAAAAACACGATAAAAACACAAAAGCTTTACAACTCGTAAAAGAGATTTTACACCAACGACCAAAAGAAAAAAATACTTTAAAACTTTATAAAAAATTACAAAAAAAACAGTATATAAAAGAAATTTTTCAAAAAGCTAAACTCTCTTATCCTATTATCGAAAAAAAAGCAGAAAAAAGGCTTAACACTTATTATATAGCACATAACTACCAATTTTATATCACACTTTATCAAGCACTATTAAGCCGACATATAAGACTTAAAGACACTTACCATATAAAAGCATCTTCTCTTTATATGTGGCATGGAGATTATATTTCTAGTATAACAGCACTACAAAGAGTAAAAAATAAAAATACTATAAATGTTAAACAGATACAAGCCAATATTTGCTACCATAAAGGTGATTATAGTTGTGCTAGTAAACTTTTTGAACAATCTTATACACAAAACTATCAACTTTCTAATGCACTAAAACTCATTCAAAGCTATATTTATCTTAATAATCTAGCACAAGCAAAAAAAGTTTATAGATATACAAAAAGAAAATCACCTCAAAGTACAAAACTTCAAGCACTTCATATAAAAATAGAACAAGCAAAAAAAAATACTCTTCAAAAACTTCAAAAACGCTATAAAACACATCCAACTTTTACCACACTCCAACCCTATACAATAGCACTCAATGAGATAAAAAAAACACAAAAAGCACTTCAAGTTCTACACCATTTCAATCAGACTCACGCAACACAAAAATCCCTTATACTTGAAGCGAAATATCTTCTTTGGAGTGGTGATACAACAAAGGCCTCAGATATTTTAAAGGCAAAATCGCTAAAAAATAATCTTGAAGCACACTATATGCTTGGACAAATCTACTCATGGACTCAACAATTACAAAAAGCACATAATGCTTTTCATAAAGTTTTAACACATACACAAGATAAAAAACTTCTTTATAAAACAAGAAAAGCTCTTGCTTTTGTATATAAATGGGAAAATAACACTCAAAAAGCTCAACAACTATTGCAACAACTCCAGAAAGAAAACCCATTAGACAATGAAGTAAAAGTAGCACTCATGCAACTCAATCATAACTATGTTGCACTCATAAAAATCTATAAAAAACAATTAGATAAAAATCCAAAAAATCATCAAATACGCTATAATTATGCCTATAATCTCATGAAAAATCATGAATTTCAAAAAGCAAAAAAAGTTTTTTTACTTCTTAAAAAAAATACTTTTTACCCATTAGACAAACACTTAAATCACTTTATAACATCATGGAAAGAAGCTTGGCAATCAAAAAATTTCCAGAAATATTCAAAATTTTATACTACTGATTTTAAAGAAAATACAATATGGTCAGTAAGAAAAAAGCATATATTTTCAAAAACTAAATCTATAAAAGTTATACTACATAACCCTACTTTTAAACAACTATACAGCAATACCTATCTCATCCGTTTCTACCAAGAATATATAACAGATAAAAAAAGTGATAAAGGATATAAAACTCTTCAAGTACAATGTGATAGAACAAAGAATAGTTGCAAAATCATAAAAGAGCAATGGAAAGCTAGTAAATATAAAAAAGCACCTCTCCTCTCTTTATATATAGACAATGCACTCAAAGAAATCAAAAATCGTAAAAAAAAAACTCTCTTAAACACATGAAAAAAACTCATAATCACCATGGTATCATACTAGCACCTGCACTCAAAAAGCATTTTGTTAAAGAACAAGAGGTACTTACAACATCCTATGCAACAGCTATACCCATAACACAATTTACCACTTCACTAGAAATTCCAATCATACCCACAAAACAAGAAATACAAAAAACACATCATAACTTTTCTCTAAAAGGATACTATTTTCAAGATAGTGAAGATACTATGTTTCATACACTTGATTTTTTCTATATAAAAAATAATATAACTAAAAATTTAAGTCTAGGTGCTGATAGTGGTTACTTTGCTATAGAAAAGAAAAATTATGCTAAGTATAGCGGTACTCGTTATGGTATTTCACTTCTAATACCTCATTTTACATTCCGTTTAGGTATAAATCTAATAGGAAATTTTACAGAATTTGTACCAACACTTATTTATGAAAATAGTTATAAAAAACATAGTTACTCTTTAGAATATACCCATCAGAATGCACTTTTTTACACATTATCGCTTACCCCTTATGAGAAAAGAATAAAAGCAAATCATTTAAGTTTTTCTGATTATATTGCATTTACAAAAAACACAGATTTATGGGCAAATCTTCAAATAGATTATTTTAGCAATGATGATACACAATACACAGCTCAGTATGATTGGCAATTATATTACAGTAGATTTTATACACAAAATCTCTCTTATCATATAGCACTTGAGGGATGGTACACAAGCCATACCAAAGAACATAAAGATTTTTATTCACCCCATTTTTCCGATACAACACTACTTCGGATAGATCCACTATATAAAATTTCACATACTATTGATCTCAAAGGAAAATTAGGGATAGGTTACTCTTTTGCTGATGAAGCACAAGCTTATAAAGTAGGTTTATCCCTTTTTGCTCATCCTAAAAAAAACTTTTCTTATGATTTTGGATGTTTATATAGTAATGCAACACGAGTAACTTCAAAAACATCTTATGATTATGAAGAGTGTAGTATAAACTTGGGGTATCTATGGTGACACTATTCAAAGCACTTCTCTTTGTTGCTATAATGACATTTGGTTTATGGCTAACACTTTATAGTGTCACAAATTTACAACAAATCTACCTCCATACAACAAATAATTTCATTAAATTTGGTGTTGTACTTATTTTTATTTTTACAATTTTTATTATTATACGCTATCTTCTACTCATGTTTTTTTCTATTTTACAAACTATAAGAAGAACAGCTGATGATGATTTTACTATGTATCATACAGATTTTGTTTCTATTATTGTCCCATGCTACAACGAAGAAGATGTTATCATACCATCACTCAAGAGTATTATCACACAGACCTATCCAAACTTAGAAATTTTAGTCATTGATGATGGAAGTAAAGATAAAACCTATAATCTTGCTAAAAAATTTACCTTTCATGATGGAAACAAAAGTTTACGCGTTTTATCAAAACAAAATGGTGGAAAATCTAAAGCACTTAACTATGCTATACAAAGAGCCAAGGGTAACCTCATCTGCTGTGTAGATGCAGATTCTAAACTTGACAAATATGCTATAGAACTCTTAGTACAACATTTTAAAGATCCTAAAATTGCTGCCGTTGCTGGAAGTGTTAATGTTGTAAATACAGATACATTTTTAACAAAACTTCAAGCACTAGAGTATATTCAAGGCTTAAATATGGTTAAAAATGGTCAAGCTTTTTTAAAGCTTGTAAACATTATTCCAGGACCTTTAGGTATGTTTAGAAAAGAGGCTATGATGGAAGTTGGTTGTTATGCACATGATACTTTTGCAGAAGATTGTGACTTAACCCTTTCCCTCATTGCCAAAGGCTACAAGATAGACTTTGAGCCAGATGCCATTGCTCATACAGAAGCTCCTGAAAATCTTTTAGATCTCCTTAAACAACGCTATCGATGGACACGAGGCATACTCCAAGCCATCAAAAAAAACAGAAGATTTTTATGGAACTTTACAAAAAGACCCTCTATCTCATTTGTGATGTGGTATATGCTTTTTGAATCAATTTTTTGGCCTTTTATGCAGATATGGGGTGATATATTTATGCTCTATCTAGCCCTTGCAACAGGAACAAGCCAACTCCTTTTGTTTTGGTGGATTATGTTTAGTGTACTTGATGTTGCAGGAGCTATCTATTGCTTACTACTTACAAAAGAGCCTTTATCGCTCGCCCCTTATGCACTCATCTATAGACTAGCCTTCATCACTGTAATCAACATTGCAAAAATATTTGCTACGATTGAAGAATGGTTCGCCATAGAGATGAACTGGGGTAAACTTGAAAGAAAAGGAAGAATAGGATGAATTTACTATCATTTTTATCATTTTTGATTTTAGCAATTACTTTGCTTACTATGGTTTTTGGTGTTATAGCATACTTTTTATATAAAGCAAGAGAAAAGAAAAAAGAGAGTACTCAGCTTACTTATGAGAAAGCCCTTGAAAACGAAAATCGAGCCTTATTATTTTTCACAAAGGATAGTTAATGCAAACTATAATTTATAAAACTCAACCCCAACGAGATTTTTATGCTTTAAAACTTCTCTTTGCTTTTAGTATACTTTTATTATTTTTAGCATTTACAAGTTTTTACTTAATTCAGAACTATTATTCACAATCTTTTTTTGATATGAGTGAAAAACAGGAACTTTATATTTTACAATCAGATACACTTAAAACTTTTTATGAAAAAAATGGTATGGACTATAGAGCTTACAACAAAAGAATAATATACTTAGAAAATATAGCAAAGGAAAATCATTATGAGATTAAAAAAATCAAGAGTACTCAATTAAAAAAACTACCAAAACACTCTTTACTTCTAGCTTTAGATATGATGTCCCTTTCAGAAAAAGAGATACAAGAGATTAACAATTTTGTAACACAGGGTGGTCATATTTTATTTAACTTTACAAGTGGTTTTCTCACAGCATCACTCACATATAGAAAAAACAACCTTGTTCATAGCATTGCAGGATTAGAACTTAATCCAAACATTAACACTATAAAACTAGATCTTCAAACCCCATGCTACTTAAGTACTAAACTCGCCTCACCCATTACACAATTTTTACCAAAGGGGGAAGCCTTAGATTTTAATGTGTATGATCCACTCCCTATCTTTAAAACAAAAAGAGATGTAGAAGTAGATGGCTACCTTACAAACTGGTCCCAAACAAACTATATATACATAACCCCATCAAAAGAGCTTAATGCTTCACAAAGTTCTCTTATCTATCATGGAAGTAAAGGGGATGGTAAATGGATCTATTTTACTTTTCCAACTTATGTATTTTTGGATGCGGACAAGATGGACTATGCCAATCTCTTTAAAGGAATGTTATCTTATTTAAAAAATATGATAACTATAGTACCCTACCCTTATGTAGATGCTAAAAATGTTGTTTTTGTTTCTGAAGATACTGAATATAAATATGAAAATTTAAAACAATTTTATGATGTCTCATACAAACACAAATTTCCAGTAACAGCCTTTTGTGTTGCACAACTTGCAAAAAAACATCAAAAACTTATGCAAGAAGTTGCACAGTCCCCCTATTTAGAAATAGGTTCACATAGCTATACTCATGACAAAATAGTAGGAGAAAGTGATGAAGTATATACAAGAGAGACCAAAGGTTCGAAAGAACTTTTAGAAAATATTACAGGTAAAAAAGTTGTTGGATTTCGAGCGCCACGAGAAGAGATAGATACAAAACTTTTACACTCTTTAGAAAGTAGTGGCTATACCTATATTTTAAATGAAGGAGAAAATAGGTTAACATCTCATTTTAAAGAAAATATGCTCATTATACCTCGCCATGCAACAGATGACTACTCCTATCTCATCAACTTAGATTGGTCAGCTCAAGAGATTTTAACAAATATGATAAAAGAGTTACATACAGTTGTAAATCTTAATGGTATGTACACACTCTCTACACATACACATCTTATGAATTTTGGATCAAACATTACCATTCTTGATAAATTCTTTACCTATGTAAAACAACATAAAGAGATGGTACCGATGAATGGTTCAATGATTTATGCAAGAGTTTATAACAAAGAACATCTTACTTTTGAAAAAAAACTTACACAAAAAAAAGTTATACTCACCATTGCGAACAATACAAATCATAAAGTAATGCATGCTCATTATGAACTTTATGTAGATCCTTCCATCATATTAGAAGATGTTGATAGTGAAATTATTGGTTTAAAAACTTCATTAAAAAAGCTCTCAAGAACAAAATATCTTTTAGTTGTTGATACACTTAAACCCCAGTCTCAAGTTACACTTTTTTTAAATTATATTAAAAATAAAAAGTAGTCCTAAACGCTCAAAGAACCAATATGAGGAGATAATCATTGTTACAAGTGTTAAAAGTTGTAACACCCTCATATATAATCGCCATTGCATTATGAAAAACAAGAAGGGAAGTAAAACTATTATTACTCCGACTTGCCCTATTTCCACTCCAAGATTAAAACCAAACAATGCTACTATAAAAGAGAGCATATCATTAACTTGAGCAATCTCTAAAACATTTGCAAATCCAAAGCCATGTATTAAACCAAAGAAAAAGACAATACCGTAAGTTACATGTGAGTACTTATGAAAAAAATTTAGCACAGCAACTACAAAAATAGAAAAAGCTATACCACTCTCTATGATTATTGTATTTGGTGTATACCATCCCATTCCTGCTATAAAAAGTGTTGTTGAATGTGCTATAGAAAAAGTGGTAATAATTTTCACAAGGGCAAATAAACTTCTTTTTATACCACCTTCTAATCTTGCATACTTTACAACACTAGGAATAAGAAGCATTAAAACAAAAAGGAGATGATCCGTTCCATCTAAAATATGAAAAATTCCCTCTTTAATAAACACTACCAATCGTTGCCAGTGTGTCATTTGTGTAGTCACAAAACTATACTTCTGGTGTACTTTATCTAAAATAACATCTTGCTTTTTATGGAAATGAATAAGAAGTTTATGATTTTTTTCTTTTTCAAAAAACATTGTATAGTTAAGTTTTAGCCTCTCCAACTCTATATCTATAAAGCTTTTTTTTATCTGCATATAGGTTTGTGTTTTGTATCTATGAAAAGTTATATTAGCATCTTGTAATGCTAACGAATCCCCCTTATAAGAAAAAACTATATGCTTTTGTATATAGGTAAAAAGTTTTTCTTGATGATGCCTTAGTTCTTTAAAAGAAATTATCTCATTATCATTATCATCAATACTTCCATCTTCAAATAATCGTGTCTCTATCTCTAGTTTTAGAAGTAAATTATGTGTTATTGCATTATAATCTACATATAAATAGTTTTCTCGAAGTTGATGAGCAAATAAATAGAAGGAAAAAGCAGACAAAAGCATAAATAATCGCATAAGGAATTATACTATTAAAAAACTTTAGCTATCATCTCATAAGAGATTAGACTTTTTTTAAGAAGTCTATTATATAAGGATAATAAAAATGAATATACAGCTCATAGATAAAGAACTTTTTGAAACAAAAGAGTCTCTTACCCTCAAACTACTTACAAAACAACAACTTAAAAAAGCAAAATTTAAAAAAACACTTACAAAAGCTGGTTTTAATGCTTCACAAGAAAACCTATGTGCAATGCACGGCAAATCACTCCTTTTTTGTGGTTTAGAAGATTTCACAACAGACAATCTACGCTCAGCTAGTGCAACAGTTGCAAAAAGTATAAAGTCATATAACTACACATCACTTAATATTGATGTAGATAAAGAAAGTATAGCACCTATTATAGAGGGATTTATTCTTGGAGATTATACATTTAATACTTATAAATCAAAACCTAAAAAACAAAAAATCACAACACTTTATCTTACATGTAAAGATGTTAATGCACTACAAAATCTTTTTGAAGAGACTATTATTACGGCAGAAGCAACATGTTTTACAAGAGACTTAGTTAACACAGCACCTGATGATATGTACCCTGCTGTTATGGCAAAAGTTGCTAAAAATTTAGCAAAAGAAAACAACCTTACATGTAACATTCTTGGTATAAAAGAACTTAAAAAAGAGAAGTGTCGAGCTATGCTTGCAGTTGGTCGTGCATCACGCCATGAAAGTAAACTTATCCACCTTGCATACAAACCAAAAAATGCAAAAAAAATCATCTCTTTAGTGGGTAAAGGGCTTACTTATGATAGTGGTGGGCTTAGCCTGAAACCTGCTACTTCTATGGTAACTATGAAAATGGATAAAGCTGGTGCATGTGCTGTTTTAGGAATTATCAAAGCTGTAAGTGAACTCAAACTTGATGTAGAGGTTCATGCCTTTGTTGGTGCTGTTGAAAATATGATAGGTGGTGATGCCTACAAACCTGATGATGTTTTAAAATCTCGTAAAGGTGATACTATAGAGGTGCGAAATACTGATGCTGAAGGGCGTTTAGTACTTGCTGATGT
>Ga0256828_1000371_pt1 | contig 30674 bp, 30 predicted proteins | sample CV88metaG_FD_185993 | JGI IMG/M metagenome (GOLD analysis project Ga0256828, IMG submission 185993) | Hydrothermal vent microbial communities from East Pacific Rise, Pacific Ocean - CV88 | ecosystem: Environmental > Aquatic > Marine > Hydrothermal vents | place: Pacific Ocean: East Pacific Rise...
GGTTTGCTAACTCTACATCTACAATAACACTACTCTCTTTAAAATCAAGTACTGCATTTAAAAAAGAGATTAAAATATTTTTATGTTCACTACTACCAAATATTTTTTTAAAGGCTATATCGTTTTTTGGGTCGGCAAATTGCATTGTTTTATCCTTATTATTAGTGCTAACTATAAAGTTTTCATTTTATATCGGTCATATATATCTTGCCAACTTTTAGTTACAATATTTTCTTTATAATAATCTTTTTCGCATCTTGGAATAAAGTCACCAAAATTAGATTCATAATCACTATAATTTCCACAATACCTGCAATATTCATTCATTAATTTCTTTTGCTTTTCTAATGCTATCATAGACAAATTTTTTTCTCCTTTATCTGCTTGAAAAAGTCTGTCAATACTTCCAATAACACTACAAGGATAGTATCCATTAATATTCAAATTAATACCACAATAAGAAGCAACCCAACAACCAGCAGAGAAATCAGTACTATTTTTATATCTTCCTTGATCTATTGGTGCATTATTAAATGGTGTGAAATAATCTATTTTGTTTGTAGTTTTAAATGATTTGTTATCAATATAAAGATTGGAATGTTTAGGGAGTTGTGCTAAAATCTTTTTTGTTTCATTACTAAAACCATTGCTTGTTATTTGTAATATTGTTGTATTTGAATATTTCTCAATATAATTTTTTAAAATTAACTGAATTATTTTTAAAAAATCTGGATGTAAAGTTGGTTCCCCTCCTAAAATATTGATAAGTTCCCACCTCTTTTTCAATTTAATAGACTCATCGATAAAATTCTCAATTTGTTTTAGAGAAATATAATCTTTGCTTTTTACTTGAGCAGAAGACCTATTACAACTTTCACACTTTAAATTACATTCATATAAAATATCTATCTCTATTTTATTTGCATTTGGTATAAAATCTCTTCTAGTTTTTATCACATCACTAGGAATGTAACTTTTGCTTGTTAAAATTTTAGAAATATATCTATTTTTAATCTTTTTCATCTCTTTAGTTGATGGCAAACTTCTTTGATGAAAATAATTATATTTTGTATAAAAAATAGGCTTTGATGCCATTTCCACTACTGGAACCATTATTGCATAATCAACACTATATTTAATCCACTCTTTAGTCTTACCTACTATTTTATCTTGTTTTTCAATCTTAAAATCCCATATTTTTATAGAATCAAAAAGATATTTTTTAAAAGTTTTAAGATGTTGCCATACATTACCACCATTTATTCTAGGGGTTTGAAAATCTGGAAAATAGCGATAGATTGGATATAATTTATCTGTTCTATACATTTTGCCAACAACAACATCTGCACCTTTTTTATAAAATTCTTTAAGATTTCCAAATACATCATTTCCAATTAAAGCATCATCACCATCAACCATACATATAATAGAATCTTGATTTGAACAAAAATGATGTATAGCTTTATAAGTATTTGCCATACCATATTGCTGAAACCTATTTTGAATATATGTAATTTTTTCTTTTATATCAGAGTTTTGAACTAAATATTTTATAAATGAATTTAACCCATTACTTGAATTATCATCTATAATAATCCATCCAAAATTTTTATCTTTTTGACTAACTATTGAGTTCCAGCATCTTAAAAATCTAGCATAAGAGATGTCTTTAACAAGTGTTACTACAACTAATTCCTCATCTCGTTTTGGTACCGCCCAATCATTAAAGGAACCAACTAGTTCATACTCCTCTTTTTGTTTTTGTATTAAATACCCACTTTCAATTCTATCTAAAATAGTAAACCACACATCAATACACTCTTTTCTAAAGTTTTGAGGATGAATAAAATAACTTCGAGAATCACCACCTCTTATTGAGATTTTATTTGTTTGCTTTTGTTTTTTATGCAATGCTCTATGCCAAGTCAACTCTAATTGTTTACCTCTTAAACCATTTGGTAGTGGTTGTAATGCTACTAATCTTTCTCTATCGATAAGAGCAAATCTCACTTCTGGTACAAAACCTCCATTTTCAAAACCAAAGTAGTTATTAAATTGATCTTTTAGCTTTGGAATATTAAATCCAACAGATACAACATCTTTATTTTTTTCTATCTCTTGTATCATATCGTTTAAAAAGGAGTGTGAATAATCTTGTCTACCTATCAATACATCACTATCTAATTGCAAAATATATTTCGATTTGACTTGTTCAAAAGCATATAGTTGTGTTGTAACTGGCTCATTTTTAAATGTATGAGTTTGGTTACAATTATCTATATCAAACCAAGTTTTATTAACTTGAACAATTTTATCTTCAGGTAATTCTAAAATAAAATCAATCAACTTTTCATCTACTAATCTTTGTACTTCATACAGTAACTTTTGATATTCGCCATTTTGATTATATTCTCGCAAAAAATTATTTCTTTTACTATCTATTAGTATCACTTTATTTTTAAATCTATTTGGAGTAGATAACTGATGAATTATATGTTTAACTTGATTATAAATAGTATCTGATTCTTGTACACAAGTTTTTATCATTAATGTTACATCATAAGATTCATCATTATTTCTTACCACTTCTATTACATAAAATAAAGGTTCCAATAAAGGTATTTCATCATCCGTTAATTCAAGATTGTAATATTTTACATTTGAAACTCTAATACCTTGAGATAATAAAAGATAATGTAAGTTAGAAAAATGTAAAGCTTTAAAATTTTTTACTAAAAATATATTTTGAGTTGAACTAATAATAATATCAACTAATTCTTCTGTAGTATGAACTTCTATAAAAGAAGATTTTGTATCAAGTAACTCTTTAGATGTATATGAAAAATTTATATAAGAAAAAATAGTGTTAATAAAACTTTGAATACCTTTTAACTCATTAAAATTGTTAATTGTTCTTTGTTTTAACTCTTTTTTTTCATCTTCATTCAAATTTGTATACATTATTTCTATGTACAACCTTGCACACATATTTAAAAATAAATTATCATCATACGGTACAACATCGTTACCATAATCTATAAATTTTAAACTCTTTTCAATTTGAAGAAAATTATCTAACTTAATATTTTTACAAACAATATTATTTTTCCAACAATCAACTGCAAAGTATATAGCATCTTCTCTATCTATTCTATCTATAACTTCAAAATTTTTATTATATTTGTACTTTAAAATATAAACATCTTCAGTCAAAATTACCTCCAACTGATTTATAAAATATTGACCAGATAAAGATAAGTTCTTTAAAAAATAAAAATTTTCATTGTTTAAAGGAGTATGTAAAAAAAGTTTATATACATATTGGGTATCGTGAAAAACAATTCCTTCATTTCCCGCCCCTAAATAAATAAAATTTTTAATATTTAACTTATTTAAAATCTCTTTAGCTTTTTGTATTTTACTCATAAAAAAATCCTTTCATATGTAAAATCGTATAATTCTTTTCTTCTTATTAGATAATCAGTTTTCTTATTGTTTTTTGTGAGGCTACCGCTTAATGAATAGTGCATAATCATTAAATCTTCATCTATTCTAAAGGAGTGCTTTTTATAACACATCAATGAATAAACCAATAAAAAATGATCCTCTGCACTTTTAATAGAAGGATAAAATAAATCGTATCCTTTTTTAAATACAAAGTTACAAGAGGGTAACTCAAACTCTACATAACCTTGACTCATACAATATAACCTATCAAGTAAATAATTATTATTTTTTAATAAATTTGTTGCCAAATTAATCTTGTTTGTATCTTTTGCATTTTGATATAAGGTATTGCCACCCAATAAAAAATCACATTTTTTTCTAATAGTACTACTTGTAAAAAAAGATTTTTCAATCCTACTTAATACAAAATCATCATAAAACATATCATCAGAATCACATCTTATTATTAATTCTATATTATATCCATATTGGTAAACTATATGTAATAAATAATTTCTATTTTTATAAACAGAATGAAAATTCACTTCAAAATATATAAATCTCGTATCTTGAATTTTTGTATTTAATACTGTTTTTATCTTTTCATTTGAAAAATCATCAGAAATAAGAACAATATAATCACTACAATTTTTTTGATTATAAATTGATTGAAGTGTTTTAACAATTGTTTTAAGAGAATTATGTGCTGTAATAACAACAGCAATTTTTGCTTTTGAAAATTTAACTTTTTCTATACTTTGTAAATTATTTATATTCATAATCAAACAATTTCTTTGCTCTTTGTAACGATAAATCTAAATCAGATTTAGAAAATTGACTTGCATATTTTTGATAAAATCTATCTAAACCTAAATGTTTTTTCTCTTTATTATTTGTTATACTACTTTCATTTGTAGCATTATAAAATACATAAGAATCATCTAATATACAAATTTTTGAAAACATAGAGTTCTTTTGAGCATAATCAATAAATCTAATCATTAAATCTCTATCAGTAGCACTCATAAGATTTTCATCAAAACCATTTATATTTTTTAAAATGTCACTTCTAAAAAACATATTACTTCCTTGCACTCCAGGATTTTTAATGAAGAAATTCCTTTCTGTAAAATCTTTTAGTTTAAGTTCAAATTTCTCTTGATAATTTGGAAAAATCCAAGTAATAGGTGAAAATATTGCAATTAAATCTGGTTCTTCTTGAAGCTTCTTACAAAGCATACTCAAATATTCTAAATGATAAAAATCATCATCATCTAAAATAGCTATATAGGAATTATTTCTTTGAGTTGTTGTAACAATATTAATTGCAGTATTCCAAGCTCCTGTTCCAGAATAAAACCTCGTTCTTTGATTTTTAACAATTTGTGTAGCAAATATATTTTGAGTATAAAAATTAAACTCTCTTCTTAAGGCTTGTACTCTGTTTCTAATAATATCTATCTCTTTTTTATCTTCATTATCATCTACAATAATAATTTTTATATTTAAAGGATTAATATTTTTTTGAGCATACACAGATGTTAATGCTTTTTGAATTAACATATTGGTTCTTTTAAGAGATGTTGCAATCACAATATATATAATGAACTTTTTCATACTATACTAATCTTTTTAAAACTTCCAAAATCTCTTTACGCGAATTTACTTCAAACTCTGCATTATTTTCATACTCTTTATAAATTCCAACAGGGTTTTTAAAGCGAATTGTTCTCCACCCAAGCGCTTTTGGTGCAAAAAAATCTTTTTTTGGGTTATCTGCAATATAAACAAACTCTTCATCTTTAAAGTGTTGCATAATAAGTTCAAAAGGTTTTTTATCTGGTTTTGCACTATGGTAAAAGTCACTAAAAATCGGTTTTTGAATGTAGTGTTGCAAACCCAAAGCATCAAACTTATTTTGTTGAGTAATGTAGTGTCCATCGCTAATAAGTGCAGTTTTATACCCTTTTGCAAACTCAAGCAAAGTACGTGCTTGGTTATCTAATGCAATATTTGGTTTTGCAAAACGGTAAATCTCTATAAGCTTTTGAAGCTTTACATCTAAGGCAAACTCTTCTATTAAGGCATTTAAAACCCTACCACTTCCATTTTTGTAAAACTCTTCAAGCATAAACTCATAACTTTGCTCAATTTTTACATACTTACTAATATACCAAAAACCACTTTTTACAAAATCTATCTCATCATAAAGTGTATCATCTAAATCAAACACTAAAACCATTAAAAAACCACCTCAGCATCGTAGCGAAGCATTGTTTTTCCATCTTGCCAATCTTGCGTGTAATGCAACTTTTTACCTAAAAAATCATCAATGACATATTGTGCAAAGTTTGCTCCACTTAACCAAGAAAGAGGATACCCTCCACCAAAACGTGGATTTATCTCTATAAAATAGATATTTTTCTCTTTTGTGTAAAAAAGTTGCACAGTTATAACACCATAAAAACCATCTATGCTTTGAAGTAGTTTTTTTACTTCGTTAATAATATGTTGGTTTTTAGAGGTTCTTGCTTTGCTAACCTCCCCTGCTCTTACCTCTAAACGCCTACGTGGAACAATACTAATAACCTCTTTATTTTGCGATACAAAACAATCCACTGTAAATTCATCACCCTCAATAAACTCTTGAAAAATATAGTTTTTATTTGCTTGTTGTAGTTTTTTTGCTTCACTTAAATTATTTATTTTCATAGCTCCAACAGATAATGAAGAGTTATCTAACTTCGCAAATAGTGGGAATGTAGCATCTTCTAAATTTTTTATTATTTTTGGTGTTTGAAATCCACGTGAACTAAAAAACTCCTCGGTAGAACTTTTAAGATAAAATATTTCACATACATTTACAGATGAAACCATAACCTTAGCACCTAACTTTTCAAAAAGCTCTTTATTTTTAGCTAAAAGTGTAAGTTCGGTGTCAATTGTTGGAACAATAATATCTATATTATTCTTTTTTACAATCTCTAAAAGTGTAGGGATATACTCTTGTGTATTGATGTATGGAACTTCAAAACACTCCTTTACAAAGTAAGCAGCTGGGGAGAATTTTGGGTTTGCATCGCACCCATAAACTTCTGCCACTTCTAAAAAATTCTCTACAAGCCTTACACGTTTTCCTACACTTGTTATTAACACTTTAACCATTACTACTTCCTCTAAATTTCTCCATAGTTACATGCCCCTCTTGAGATATTCCATCTTTTTTAAGCACTTTGAGCACTGTTAGATATAAAATTTTCATATCAAGCCAAAAGCTTAAATTCTTAACATACTCTACATCGTACTTGAACTTTTCCTCCCAGCTAATTGCATTGCGGCCATTAACTTGTGCTAAACCTGTAATACCTGGTTTTACATTGTGACGTTTTTTTTGCTCTTGATTATAAAGTGGCAAATACTCTACAAGTAAAGGGCGTGGACCAATAAAGCTCATCTCCCCTTTTAAAACATTAAAAAGTTGTGGAAGTTCATCAAGGCTAAGGGAGCGAATCTTTTTTCCAACACCATAAAGTCTTTGTTCATCTGGTAAGAGTTCCCCATTTGCATCTACATCGTTACTCATTGTTCTAAACTTATAAATAGTAAATATTTTTTCATCTTTACCTGGGCGATGTTGTGCAAAAACTATAGGTCTGCCAAGTTTTACATAAATAAGCAATGCAATAACAATATACACAGGCAATAAAAGCACAATTAAGATCAATGCTAAAACTCTATCAAAAAGGGGTTTAAAAAAGTTTTTATAAATCATTATACACCTTCATATACTGTTTTACAACCTCCTCTACACTAAACTCCTGCTCAATTTTTACTCTTGCATTTTTGCCTAATGTTTCACGTAAAGTTTTGTTTTGAATAAGCAAAGAAGTTTTTTGCGTTAAAAGTGTTGTATCTTTTATAGGTACTAAAAAGCCATTATAGCCATCTTCTACAACCTCACGACACCCTGGTGCATTGGTTGTTATAAGTGGTTTTTGCATCGCTGCAGCTTCAAGAAGAGTTCTTGGAACTCCCTCTCTATAACTTGGAAGTACAAAAATATCACACAGTGCAATAAACTTTTTCACGTCACTTTGAAATCCTAAGTAAATTATATTTTCCCACGAAGGATTAAAGGAGTTTTTATTGCCACTATCTTGCTCCCCAATGTAGAGAAAAACAGCTTCATTTTTGAGTTTATTTGCCATAGCAATATACTCTTGCACCCCTTTATCTTTTAACACCCTTGCAACCATTAACACAACCACTCTGTTTTCTAAATTATATTTTTTTAGAAGTGCTATATCTTTTGGTTGTGGGGCAAATTTTTTTACATCTACTCCACTACTGCGAATAAGCACAGCTTGGTTTTGTTTTACAATGTTACGTTGAAGAAAAAGTGCTAAATCATCACTATTTTGAAATACCACTTTATTTGTTGATTTTGCACTTATTTTATAAAGTGTTTCAATTACAAAGCGAATGAGCTTTGATTTTGTATCGTTATGAATAAAAAAGCTCCCAAGTCCTGTTACTGTGTTTATCCTTTTTTTATACCCCAAAAGGTTTGCATAAATATTTGGTTTATGCATAAATGTATGTAAAATATCGGGCTGAATCTCTTTTAAAATCTTTTGAATCTCAAAAAGTGTTTGTACCTCTTTTAAAGGGTTAAGACTTGCTCTATCTATGTTGTAAGCAACTGCTTGTATGCCAAACTCACGAAACTTGTAAAAAACCTCTCCACGTGGAACAATTGCATATACCTCATAATTATTTTTTACAAGCTCTTGCATAATTGGTAAACGAAAAAGGTAAAGGTTTAAATCTAAATGACTAAGAAAGGCTATTTTCATGCCAGACCTCCAAACTAAAAAGCAAATAGAGTATTTTTGCTCGTTGCTCTTGTGAAATTGTTGTTTTATTTTCCATAATATCTTGCACAAAACGCTCATCTATGAAATTTTTATAAAACCCTTTTGCTAAATAATCAAAAATCATCTCTTTTAAATCTTGCTCAACCCACTTTGTTAGTGGTACTTCAAACCCCCTTTTTGGAGCATTGATAAGCTCTTGTGGCAAATAGCTTTTTGCAAGATGGCGTAAAATATACTTTGTACGCAAACCTTTTATTTTGTATGGTATGCGTGGAGCTAACTCTAAAAAATATTTACTTAAAAATGGGCTTCTTCCTTCAAGTGAGTTTTGCATTGTAGCGATATCTATTTTCATTAAAAGCCCACCTAGATTTTTCTCAAAATCTATATAAAGTAGTTTTTCAAAAGAGTTTAGAGGAACACTCTCTATAAAGTTATTTAACTGTGTTATTTTTGTTGAGGAAAATGAGTAGTTATCTACAAACAAGTTATTTAAAAGTGTATTGTACCACTCAATACCACGTTTGTTGCTAAGACGAATAAGTCTTTGTAAAAACATCAGTTTTGAGCGATTTTTTGGTTTTAAATATGGAAGTAAAAAACTAAAATATTTTGCAATAGTATCAAAATGATTTGCAAGAGGTACATAGCGTCTATACCCACCAAAAAGTTCATCTGCTCCATCTCCATTTAAAACCACTTTTACATATTTTCTTGCCTCTTTACTTACAAAGTAACTCGCAACTGCACTACTATCAAAAAAAGGTCTTCCATAACTTTGCAAAATATGCTCAATATTCTCTTTTACATCAAATTCAATATCTATAATATGGTGTTTTGTGTTGTACTTTTTTGCTACAAGTGATGCTAAAGCAGATTCATCTATGCCATCTCTAAAGCGCACTGTAAATGTTTGAAGCTCTTTATATTTACTTGCTTTTGCAACTATTAAGGAGCTATCTATCCCTCCACTTAAAAATGCACCCACCTCAACATCACTAGAGAGTAAACGTGATTTTACAGATTGCTCTAGGGCTTCATCTACTAAAGTAAGAGATTCCTCAAAAGAGGTTATTTTTGGCTTTTGATAGTACTCTAAAATATCAAAATATCTTTGTGTATGCAGCTCTTTTTGAAAATACCCATAATGCCCCGCTGGAAATTCGCTAATTTCATTATAACCACTCTCACAAAACCCTGTTGATAAAAAAAGATTTATATCATCACCATTTATACTAAGTGGTAAAAATTTAAGTGTATTTATCTCACTTGCAAAGGCAAACTTTTGCCCTTTTTGGTAAATATAAAGAGGCTTTTTTCCTGCTCTATCTCTTGCTAAAAAGAGTTGTTTTGTTTTTTTATTGTAAATTGCAAATGCAAACATACCATCGAGTTTACTAAAAAGTTTTTCTTTGTACTTAATGTAGAGATACAGCAGTGTTTCAGTATCTGATTTTGTATGAAAAACAAATTCACGTAGAGTTTTGCGCAGCTCCAAATGGTTATAAATCTCTCCATTAAAAACAATAACATACTCCCCATACTCAAAGGGTTGAACTCCATGGGCAATATCTACAATAGCTAAACGTGTATGGATAAGATGAAAATTCTCATCACTCCAAGCACTTTGTGCATCTGGCCCTCTGTGAAAGAGGGATTTTTGCACTTTTTTTGTATCGACGTTAAAATTAAATCCAGCTATGCCACACATCTATTTCTTTACTTTAAAAACTTTTACAAGTGGTGTTAAAATAACAGGTTCAAAAAGATTTTTATCATAATTTTCTAACACATAGAGTTGAATATATGTAGAGTTATATAAACTATCATCTAATACTAAAATTCTATTGAAATTTGGCATATAAATTACATTTAATCTTGAAGTTGGATAAATCACTTTCTCACTTTTATGCAAAATTCTATCTTTATCATACATTACTACTGTAAATCTATGAATAGGAGCTATATTGCTACCTATTTGAAGCCTCATATTCTTTTTCAAAAGACGAATGTTGTTACCCAATTCAATTGTCTGTTTCGTTTCTTTAGGCCCTTTTGCTTGATAAAAGAATGGTCTTTTATTTAATTTTCCTGTTTTTAAATCAACATCACTAAATAAAGCAACTGTAGGAAAAATATCTAACATTCTATTTGGTAAATATAAATAAATATTTTCTTTCACCTTTGGTAACTTAAAGTCTCTATTACTCAAAGAAGATAAAAATGATTCTACAGAAGATACATTATACTCTTTTAACATTGTTTTTAAATAGTCTGAACCTAAATTTTCTTTGTAATTTTGTTCCGTTTGATACACATCTAAAACTGCCATATTATACGACTCAACTTGAGGTCTTGTTAAAATATAACTTACAGGAAAATTAAAGTTTCCAGTATGTTTTCCACCATCTATAAGTGTTTTAACATCTGAGTAATAACGAATAGGATAACCATAATCCCACCATGTTACAACATAATCCTCTCTTGAAGCTATCTCTTTTAACTTCTCTAAAGCCTTTACTTCTGTTTTTGTAAAAACAGTTGGTACATGATAATGCTCAATATGTTTATAATTTGGATACAAAATAGCTATAACCAAAATACCTTCTAAAGTATATTTTATTTTTTTCTCTTTTATTAAACGTGTTGATTCCACAATTAAAAAACCTATTCCTAAAGCTAATACAGGAACAGCATAAACAGTAAAACGTAAACCTCCAACATATGCCAAAAAGCCTAATCCAACAAGAGGAATAGAAAAAAGCATTATTTTATGTTTGTATAAAAGATATAAATAACCAGCAATAGAGATAAAAAACACCCAAATATTACCACTAATACGATTTGCAAATACCTCAAAAGGTATATGTCCTGCTTCACGAACAGTTTGTAAAACAGTATAAAAATGGAGTGTTGTACTATTACTACTATTACTTATACTTTCTCTAATAATATAACCTTTTACCTGTGTCCAAATAGGAGTTAAACCTCCAAAAAATAAAAATAGAAGAGTTGTTATCCCTAAAATTGGAAAAATATACTTATTGTATTTTTCATCCTTAAATACAATATAAAAAGCAAAAATTGCAATGAGAGAGAAGATATCACTAAATTTCATCATGGCAAGAAGCATCACAATAAGAAGTTTATAATTAAAAAGATTTTTTCTATCAAAGAAAATTGTATAGAGAAAAACTAAACCAACAAAAGAAACTTCTAATGAATACGATTGTTCATACCACCATTTATAAGCTAACATACTCAAAGCAGTAAAAAGAAGATATTTTTGTTTATTTGTATCTATAGCAACGATAAGTCCCCATAACACAAACATTGGTAAAACCACAGTTAACATATCACTATCATAATAACCTGACATTGTTCTATTGTAGTAACTCCAAGCAATAGAAGCTAATAAAGCTGCAACAAGACCCATTTCTAAATTTTTTAACTCTTTTGCTATTAAAATAATTGGCACAACAATTAAAGAACCTAAAAAAGCTGGCATATAAAAAATAATAGACTCAAAAGAAAATGGTAACACTTTCACTAATAAAGCCGTTAATAAAGAAACCGCTGAAGAGACAGGAGACAAATCATTCACTTGATGGAACTTATCAAAAAAACCTGATGCTTGTGGATTTGTTGAAGAACCAGATAAAATATCCCTAGCTCCTTCAGCCCAATAATATCCATCATTTGTATTGATCATAAACTGACCATTAAGGTGAAATGCTTCAAAACCTTGGAATTGATACACCCAAATTAAACGCATAGCTATAGAAAATGCAAAAGCTATTGCAATATAAAAAACTGTTACTCTATTTTCACGCAAAATATCACTCACATAAACTCCTTTATAAAATACTTAACATTGTACCACAAATTATTTCATACTCTGTATGAAATAGTTTTCAAATTCTTCTACAATTAACTCTTTAGAATAATCTTTAGCTCTTTGTATGGAACGTTGTCGATAATTTTTTGCTAAATCATCATTGTAATAAATCTCAGATAAAGCTTGAGCTAAAATAATAGGATTTGCTACTGGTGTTAAAATACCAAATTTTGCCATTTCAACTCTCTGTGTATCTAATGTAATATCTGTATCTGGTGCTAAGATTTCTCTTGGTCCACTTTTACAATCAGTAGAGATAACAGGTAATTCACAACGCATTGCTTCTACAATAACATTTCCAAAACCTTCCCACAAAGAACTCAATACAAATATATCTGCATTATATAAAAATTTAAATGGGTTTGATTGAAAACCTAGAAAAAAAACTTTCTCTTCTAAAGAATACTTTTTTACTAGTGCTTTTAACTCTTGTTCCTTTTCACCACTTCCTAAAATAACTAAATGAGCATCTAGTTTTGTATGATAAAAAGCTTCTATAAGATCCCACTGCCCTTTTTGTTGTGTTAATCTTCCAATAGTTACAAATACTTTTTTCGTAAAAATATATTGATATTTCTCGTCTATAGATTCTATTTTTTTTGTATCTATCTCTGCAAAATCTATTGCATTTGGTATAAAAACAGTCTTTTTTTGTGGAATTTTTAATTTTAAACTTTCATAAATTCCATGTGATATAAAACTATAACTATCTGCAAAATTTAAAAGTTTAGCAAATAGAATAAAAAGATACTCCCTATTTTCATACTGTTTTGTTAAATCGACTTGGATATTTATAACCCTTTGAAGTTCAATAAAAGGTTTTGTTAAAAGTAACAATACTTGAGCTTTTGTATTTGTAGCATATACAATATCTGCATGAAGTTGTTTTAATAAAGTAAGTAATTTAAAAAAGAGAAAAATAAAATTATATTTTGTCATAGAATTACTTAATGTATAAACTTCTATACCTTCTAACAGTGTATAATCTTTTTTATTTTCAAGTAATATTATAATAGGTTTATACTTCCTCTGCACTAAACCTTCAACTATAATTTTAATAGCTTTTTCGGCACCACCACCTTTTAAATTATCAATTAAAAATACTATTTTTTTCATACTTGCTCCTACTAATAAATTTAATATAATTACATGTAAAGGTGTTTGTTACGTTTCAACAATTCTATGGAATAGATGTGAGTAAAGATCGCTTTGATATAACAATATTCATAAAGAGTTTTATTGGTTCTACTACTCTTAGAAAAACTAAGAATGATAAAAAAGATGCAACTTCAATTGCACTATTATTAGAGAGCGAGAATCACTTTAGAGATTGCAAAATTAAAAACTGAAATAAAAGCTAATTTAGTTCAATTATTTCCTGAATTGTTAAAGAACACAAACATATTTACAAAAGTAGCCAACGGCGGTTGCGTTAGCAAACTTTCCTTGAAAAAGAATTTTAAATCTACTTCTACAAGCTCCTAGCCATAAGAGCTATTAGGAACTTGAAGAAACAGAAAATTCAAAAACTACTAGATAGTACCAGTAGCAATAAAGTTAAAATCTCTGCCGATGAGATACTCTCTCTAGCAAAGAACTCTATTTCTATCTCTGATAAATATCTTGAGAAGGTATTAACTTCTAAAAACTTTATAGTTGACTCCTTTGCCATAAAACCATTGTAACATATTTTAAAAAAAAATATCAAATCAACTTTATAAAAAAGACACTATAATGTCACTATCTATAAAAAAGGTTTTCTATGGCATACAAACACGACTACGACAAAACTTTAACTCGCCTTCGCATCATTTTACAACGCCTTAACGATGGGGAGCTTTTAAGTGTTAAAGAGTTAGCAGAAGAGCTTGGAGTTAATGTACGAACAATTCAGCGTGATTTTAACGAAAGGCTTGTAGGTAACTACCCTATTGAAAAAAAAGGGCGTAAATGGAAAATGCAAGATGGCTTTAAAATAGAAAAAATCCGCGATATTGATGAAAAAATTGTTTTAGATATTTTAGAACAAATCACCTCTGGTATTGGTGGAGGGTTTGCTACAAAAGCCTCTATGCTTCTTGAAAAACTTAAAAATAAAGACTTCAACCCAATCTACGCAAAACTCAATATTGAAGATATAAGTGCTTCTTTAAAAGATGTTGCCCTTTTAGAGGAAGCTATTAGTAAAAAATTAGAGATAAAATGTCAATACACACGCAACAACAGTAGCTACAAAACAACAATCCAACCACTCAAAATTGTAAACTATGAAGGGTTTTGGTATGTTATAGCACTCAACAAAGAAAAAGTAAAAAAATATTACCTTCGCTCACTCTCTAACCTTAAACTCACTTCAAAAATATTTAGTGTCGATACAAAAATTGACCAGCTTTTAGAAAACTCTTTATCTATTTGGTTTAACCAAGAAAAAGAGCCTTACGAAGTTATACTTTATGCAAACTCCCTCGCAGCAAAATATTTTCAACGCCGACCCCTGCCAACACAAAGTATTTTAAGTACAAATAGCGATGGAAGTATAGAATTTAGCGTAAAAATTACAGATGATATGGAATTGCTACCACTGATAAAATATTGGATTCCACACCTTTTTGTACTTAAACCTCAACACTTACAAGAGAAATTACTCAAGGATGTAGAGAAGTTTAAAGAGCTACAAACTCAATTCCAATAAAAGATGAGTTTAGACTCCTCTTTTATACAACCTCTATAACAACATCCGCTACTTTAATAATCTCATTATTTCTTATTTTTGCTCTTTTTCTTGTTTCTACTTCACCATTTCTATAAACATGACCCTCATCTATTAAAAGTTTTGCTTCTGCTCCGCTATCTACTAAATCCATCACTTTTAAAAGTTTGTAAAGCTCTATGTACTCATCTTTGAGTTTAAATTGCATAAATATCTCCTGTTTTTTGAGAGATTATAACACAATTTGCAAATTTTTATGATTTAAGCTTGCTTTTAACCTATATTATGCTACACTGTTACCGATAAAAGATGAGGCGTGAATTCATCTTTAGTGTGTGTTTTGTAATATTTTTGTTCAACTCCCTTCTCTAAAGACTTCCTCCCCTAATTTTTGACTCCACTTTCTTAATTTTTTAAGATATGTGTAAAAATTTAATGCAAAAAGGTATTGCAATGGCAGAATTAAAATCTGGTACAATCAAATGGTTTAATGACGAAAAAGGTTATGGTTTCATAGAACAAGCAGACGGTGGGAAAGATGTATTCGTACATTTTCGCCAAGTAAATAACCCAAATGGTGGTCGTGTTTCTTTAGCAGATGGACAACAAGTAACTTTCGAAATTGGTGAGGGACAAAAAGGTCCTCAAGCTGAAAACGTAACAGCTATCTAATTTCCCTTTTACAGGCTTTTACGCCTGTAAAACTTTTACGCACTCTTGTGCAATCTCCAACTCTTCATCTGTTTGAATCACTAAACTTTTTATATCTTTTAAAACTTTAGCATCTAAAATTTTATTGCGAATATACTCAGAATGTTCCCCTATTCCACCGCTAAAGACTATTGCATCTACATCATCTAAAAGTACTATATAAGATCCTATATACTTTTGCACTCTTCGCACAAAAATATCAAGTGCAACTTGAGCCTCTTTAGTTTGACTCTGTTGTAAATCTCTTACATCGTTACTTTTTGCAAGCCCTAACAATCCTGAGTGTTTATTAAGCTCTTTTTGTACCTCATCTACACTCATACCCAACTCTTGTTGCATATAAAGTACAATAGCAGGGTCCAAATCTCCACTTCTAGTACCCATCACCAATCCCTCAAGTGGAGTAAAGCCCATCGAAGTATCTACACTTTTTCCATTTTTAATAGCACAAGCACTCGCACCATTGCCTAAATGTAAAGAGATAATATTTAACTCATTTAACTCTTTATTTAAAATTTTAGCAGCCTCTTTTGCTAAATAGCTATGGGATGTGCCATGAAAACCGTAACGTCGAATATGATGCTGTTTATAAAATTTTGTATCTATTGCATATAAATATGCCTCTTGTGGCATACTACTATGAAAGGCAGTATCAAAGACTGCCACTTGTTTTAAAGATGGAGCTATCTTTTTTACAACCTCTATCCCCTCTAAATTTGCAGGATTATGAAGAGGAGCTAATCTACTCAAAGAGGCAATTTTTTGCATAACATCCTCATCTACTTCAACACTTTGCGTAAAAAACTCTCCACCATGGACAACTCTATGCCCAACAACATCAAGTGTAGTAAAATCTACCTCTATTTTTTGGAGTGCCTCTAAATGGTTTGCAACTTCACTTCCATCTTCACCAATATGCTCAACAACACAACTATATTGCACAACACCATCTTCAAAAAGTTTAAATTTTAATGATGAACTTCCACTATTTATTACCCCTACTCTCATTCTACTCTCCTGCTTGAATCGCTGTAATAGCTATAGTATTTACAATATCCTCTACCAAACAACCTCTACTTAAGTCATTCACTGGTTTGTTTAGCCCTTGCAAAACTGGTCCAATTGCTACTGCACCACTTGAGCGTTGTACTGCTTTGTAGGTATTGTTTCCTGTGTTTAAATCAGGAAAAATTAAAACATTTGCTTCCCCAGCAACTTTAGAATTTGGCATTTTTTTCTTAGCAACCTCTTTATTTACTGCAGCATCATACTGTAAAGGGCCATCTACTAAAAGAGAACTATCTAACTGCTTAACAATCTTTGTAGCTTCTTGCACCTTTTGGACATCCTCCCCTTTTCCACTATTTCCTGTAGAGTATGAAAGCATTGCAACTTTTGGCTCTATCCCAAAAGATGCAGCGGTTTGTGCAGAACTCAAAGCAATTTGCGCTAACTCTTGAGCTGTTGGATTTTGGTTTACTGCACAATCTCCAAAAACAAGCACCTTTGTTTCCATACACATAAAAAATACACTAGAAACTAAAGAGATATTTGGTTTTGTTTTAATAATCTGCAACGCTGGCAAAATTGTCTCTCCAGTTGAACCAATAGCCCCACTTACCATACCATCTCCATACCCCAGATGCACCATCATTGTGGCAAAATAGTTTGCATTTTTCATAGCATCATACGCTGCATCTTTACTTAAACCTTTATGGGAGCGAAGCTTATAAAACTCTTGAGCAAACTCCTCTAAAAGCGGAGAGTTTTCATAATCTAAAATTTGTGCTTGTGTTAAATCTATTCCAAGTCCAACCGCTTTTTGCTCGATTGTTTTTTTATCTCCTAGTAGTGTAATATCTGCAACGCCACGTAAGAGAATAGTCTGAGCAGCTCTTAAAATACGCTCATCACTACTCTCTGGTAAAATAATATGTTTTTTCTTTTTACGTGCCATCTCAAAAAGTTTATATTCAAACATTAAAGGAGTGACAATATCACTATGAGAAGTAGCTATTTTTGATTCAACAAGTGAAACATCAACATTTTCTTGAAAAACACCAAGTGCAAGTGAAATTTTTCTTGTGCTATCTACACGTAAACGTGAACGCACTTTTGCAAGTTTTTGCGCACTTGTATAAGTGTCACACTCTATAGAGATAATAGGAATTTTAAAACCATCCAAACCATCTATAAGCTTTTGAATATTATTATTTGCTTCCATATCAAAAGGAAATAATATAGCTGCAATAGAAGGGTAATTTTTCGAATAGACCGCTCCTAATAATCCTAAAATAATATCTGATCTATCAGCAGGAACAATAATAAGATCCCCCTCTTGAATATGCTCTAAAAAATTCTCAACACTCAACGCAGCAATACGAGTGTTAAAAATAACACGAGAGTAATCCTCTTTTGCAACAACAATCTCTTTGGCACTCAGTGATTCTATAACATCTAAGAGGGTTGGTTTATTTAATTCCTCTATCTCCTCTAAGAAAAAAACACTCACTGAGTCTTTAGCAAATTTTTTTGTTAGTTTCTCTTTTTGAGAAGATTGCACCCTATTTACAAACGTGCTAAAATGTTGCACCTTAAAACTCTCTATACGCTCTTTCTCTATTGCAATATTTTGTTCTATCTCTTGCTCTTGTAGATCTTTAGCATTTATAATATTTATGTAAGCAGCATTAAGATTTTGTGCTATAAGAAGATTAAGATCTTGGTGAATTGTTGCATTAAAAAAAGTTCCACGTAAACCTTCACATAAAACAAAATCATACTTTAACGCAAGCTTTTCAAACTGTTGTATAATTGTATTTAAAACTTCCTCTTGCTTATTTTGCGCAAGAAAGGATTCTACTTCATCTAAATCTAAAGCATAACAATCTTCATAGTTCATATCTAAATTGTAATGCCCTAACATAAACTCTATATCTTTATCTTTTTTACTTTTATCTAAAATAATGGGTCGAAAAAAAGCAACACGATGTAACTTACGTTTTAAGATATGCATCATCCCCATAGAGACAAACAATGTGCCACTATTTGCCTCTTGCGATGCGATATAAAGAGAATCTAATTTCATAAAAAATAACCTTTTTCTAATATAGTATGAAGTATAACATTTTATAGTTTCTAAAAGTAGAAATAAAGTAAAATAGTAAAAAACAAAAAGGGAATAAACTATGGTAGCAAAAGCGATTGTAACAGATACATACCTAGAACATAACGAAATTGAAAAACTTTTAGAAAAAGTGGAGTACATCATTTTAGCAACTCCAGCACCTACACACTTTGAAAAAGAGACACCTATCCAATTTACCATCTTTTTAAACACTCAAGAGGAGCTTCCAGAGGGTGTAAAAGAGCAAGTATTTCAAAAATTTTTAGAAGATAATGAAATTTTTAATCCAAAAGAGGTTATGAGCCAACTTATGCCAGTTGGATTTGGCAAGAGTCAACAAGAAACACCAATGCCCCTGCTACTTATAAAACCAGAAGATCAAAGAACTATTCCAAGTATCGCTATGCACGTAATAGATTTTTTAGCAGATGCAAAAGGGTTTAGTGAAGTAAAAAATGACAAACTCACAGGTTGGAGTTATACATACGAATAAACTTTAGGTTTTAAACCTAAAGTTTTTACAAAAATGCAAATGCTAAAATAGGAAATGCAACAACAGCTCCAAGTGCTATAAGCTGTAAAATTATAAAAGGGATTATCCCTTTGTAAATATCTGTTGTTGTTACACTATTTCCTGCTGCACCTTTTACAAAAAAGAGTGAGAGTCCAAATGGTGGTGTTAAAAATGAAGCTTGTAAGTTCATTGCTATAAGCACACCAAACCAAAGTGGATCGATTCCAAATGCGTCCATAATTGGTACTAAAATTGGTACAACAATAAAGCTAATCTCTATAAAGTCTATAAAAAATCCAAGTATAAAAATAGCAGCCATCGCTACAAATATAAATACCCAAACATCTCCAATATCGTTACTAAAAAAATCAACAATTAAATCTGTTCCGCCAAGTTCATTAAACACCAAACTAAAAGCAGTCGCACCTATGAGTATCATAAAAATCATACCTGTGAGTTTTACACTCTCTTTTAAAGTGTAAGCAAGCATCTCTAGTGAAAAAGTTTTGTTTAAAACAGATAGAACAAGCCCACCAAACACCCCAAAAGCAGCTGATTCTGTTGGGGAGGCAACTCCAGCAAAAATACTTCCTAAAACAAAAAACATTAACACAAGTGGAGGCACTATTGCAAAAACAACCTCAGAGATTTTTAACTCTTTTTCTTGTTTAAGTGCTGGTGCATCATCTGGATAAAAATAGGCTCTAGCTAAAATGTATGTGATATAAAGTCCAACCAAAACAAGCCCTGGTAAAATAGCTGCTTTAAACAAGTCCCCAACACTTACACTCATCACATCACCAAGCACAATTAAAATAATAGATGGTGGAATAATCTGCCCAAGCGTTCCACTTGCTGCAATAGTCCCTGTTGCTAAACTTTTACTATACCCTGCTTGAAGCATAAGTGGAAGTGTGATAATGCTCATCATAACAACACTTGCAGAAACTATCCCCGTTGAAGCTGCTAAAAGTGCACCAACTAGCACAACACTCACACCAAGTCCACCCCTTACACCTCTAAAAAGTGATGCCATAGATAGTAAGAGTTTCTCTGCCATACCAGATTTCTCAAGCACAAGCCCCATCATAATAAACAGCGGCACTGCCATTAACGTAGAGTTACTCATAATCCCATAAATACGATATGGTAGGAGTTGAAAAATGGTATCTGCCACCCCTGTAAAAAGTGCAAAAATCATTGCAACACCTGCAAATGAAAAAGCAACAGGTACACCTAAAAGAAGAAAAAAGAGTGCCACTCCAAACATCACAAGTGCTATCATAAGGCTCTCCATTTTTTAAATTTTGCCACTAGCTCTAACACACTCTCTAGTGTTAAAAGGGCAAATGCAACAACAATTAGAGATTTTACAATCCATCTATATGGCAACCCACCAGGATCACTTGACATCTCATTTTGGATAAAACTCAAATGTGCAAAGTCAAACCCCAAAACAGCAAGTAAAATAGAAAATGGAATAACAAAAAACAAAAGTGCAAACATATCTACAAGCAGTTTTGTTTTTTGTGTGTAATGCTCATAAAAAATATCTACCCTAACGTGGGAATTTTCTTTAAATGTATGCACAACACCAAGTAAAATAACAACATCAAAAAGATGCCACTCCAACTCTTGTAAAGCTGTACTTCCAGCAGAGAAAAGATAACGCATAGAAGCATCATACACAACCAAAGCTACCAAAATAGCAAGAACAAAAAAAGTTATATTTGCAAAAAATCTACCCATATACTTTTCCTATATAAAACTTGGAGCATCATTAGCAAATAAAATAATATCTCCACTTTGTGTTTGTTTTGCTAAGGTATCTGTTAGATTTGCTTTATCTTCTAAAAAGATGCTATTTTTTACATTAAGATGTTTTTCAAAGAGCTCTTTATTTAAAGCACCTGTTATTATTGCAATATCAAACACCCCATTTATCGCTTCTATAAGTTTAACGTTAAGCTCCTCGCTACTCTCTACAAGTCCTGGAGTTACTATAACTTTTTTGCCATTATGAAGTGAACATAAACGAATAGCCTCTAACATTCCATCTATATTGCCATTATAGCCATCATCTAAAATAATCTTTCCACCAGCATCAATGCGTTGAAGCCTATGCTCTACTGGCTTTATCTTTGCAACTGCATTTACTATCTCTTGGTTACTCATACCAAAACTTTTTGCTATTTTTATCGCAACTTCAAGGTTTTGTGCTTGAAATGCTCCTAAGAGTTGCGTGCTAAAATGAACACTCTCTCCATCTAGCTCTAAATCAAACTCTGTACTTTGTAGGGTTGCTACAACATTTTTTACCCCATTTCCAAAAAATTCAACTTTTGGGTGTGGTTCATCTGTAACAGAGTTGTGAATGTAAGCTTTTTGTAGTTTAGGAGATTGCATAATCTCTAACTTTGTTGCAACAATATTTTCTAAAGTTTTAAAATACTCAATATGCGCTAAACCAACTTTACCAACAACAACCCTTTGTGGCTCTAAAAAAGTGGTAATTTCATAAATATCTCCACGCTCTCTTGCACCAGCTTCTGCTACATACACCTCAACATTATCTTTTAAATTGTTATTAACATCTGCAACAATTCCACCTATGGTATTGACACTACGTGGTGTTGCGTAAACATTAAATTTTGTAGCTAAAATTTGTGCTACAAAGTTTTTAATACTTGTTTTTCCATAACTTCCTGTTATAGCCACTATCTCTAAATTTTTCAAAGAGTTGAGTTTTTTCTTTGCCTCTTTTTTATAAAGCATAAAAAGGTATTTCTCAACAACACTACTTAAACCATACGCTACAATAAGTGGCAAAAAGACTCCATATTGAGCACAACTTGCTTTAAAACTACACACTATATCTTGTAAAAACACTAAAGCAAAAAGTACAATTAAAAATCTTTTAACTCTCCACGTAAGTACTAACTTTTTATCTAACTTCTTATGCCATAACCAAAGTGCTGGTAGATACCCAAACGCTAAAAAAACACCAAAAGACTCAGGTAAAATATGATAAAGCACAAACGGCACAACAAAATAAAAAATATGCCACCACACTTTATGGTGTTTTAGCACTACACGTGTAAGTTTATAGTCATACCATTGAAGGTTAGTAATAAGATACCACCCAAGTGCCATTACAAATAAAACATTTGTAAAAAAAGATAATAGTAGTTGATACTCTTGCATTGTTTTCCTTTTTTAATTTCCTAAAAACTCTTCAATCTCTCTAGCAATCTCTTTGCTTTGTTGCATAAAAAAGTAATGATCCCCATCATACAAATAAAGTTTATGTTCATTTGGTAAAAGTGAGTCTATTGTTTTTGCAGCTTGAAGTGGTGTTGCAGTGTCTTCTTTTCCCCAAAATAAAAGTGCTTTATTTGGAAAGTTTTTAAAGTGAGATGTAAAATCTTCATCAACCACATTTTTAAAAGTTTCATACATATTTTGAGATAAACCTTTTGCATCATTAGCAACAAAAAGGGAGCGAAGTTGTACTAAACCTATATTTTTTAGTAATTTAAAAAGTGCTATCTTCAAACGTATAGAAAAAGGTTTTGGTAGTACAACTCCAGCTGAGCCAACTAAAACAAGAAGTTTTGGTTGTAGTAGTGTTGCAACTTTACCACCAAACGAGTGTCCAAGTATTACATCTTTAGAGGAGTTTAACTCCTTTAAAAGAAGCTCTATAATATTTGCATAATCTTGTGTTGTTAAAACAATATTGTTACTACTTTTTCCAAAACCAGGTAAATCAATGTAGATATGTCTAAAATCTTGTAAGTAGTTACCAAAACTTTGTTTCATTAAGTTTTTATTACTTCCCCAACCATGTAGCACTACAAAATCTTTACCCTTAGAGCCACCAACTAACTCATAACTTATATCAAACTCTTCATTTTTATAGTGTAGAGTTTTTTGTGCCATTATTTTCCTTTAGCAGCAGAGATAGAATGAATATATTCATAATTTACATCAATCTTTCTACTCTTAGGTAACGAAATGCTTAAAGACTCAATAGCACTAGAGAAATTCTCAAAAAGGTAGTTTGCCATAGAACCAGGAATCGCATTTATCTCATTAATGTAAACTTCATTCTCTATTACAAAAAAATCACAACGAATTAAAGCACCCTCAAAAAGATTTACATAAAGTTTTTGAAAGTTTGCTTTTAACTTTTGCTCTAAAGCCTCAGAGATATCTGCTTTTGCAACTGCACTTGAGCGTGAAAAGTCCATATATTTTTTCTCAAAATCTAAAAACTCCTCTTTATGAGGCTCCTCTACAATAGAGAAATGAAGCTCCCCTTTTGCAAAATATCCAGCTAAATTATACTCTTTAACATTAGCAATAAAAGGTTCAATAACTACAACCTCATCAAACTCAAAAGCAACATCTAAAGCATAATCTAGTTCATTTTCATCTTTTACTATGCTCACTCCAATAGAACTTCCAAGAGTTGCTGGTTTTACAATAACAGGAAAAGGTGTTTGAATATTTTTAACCTCATTTTTATACACCACTTCATAATCAAGTGCTTTTACATCTCTTGCTTGTGCTAAATATTTCGTATAAAGCTTATCAAAAGAGAAAACACTTGCAGCTTTACGTGGACCAATATAAGCAATATTATAAAAATCAAACAATCCTGCAATTACACCATCTTCACCATCACCACCATGAATAAGGTTTAAAACTGTATGGTTAAATGTAACACTTCCTAAAAGTTTTTTATAACTAAAGCCATCTTTTGAGAGTGAAAGGAGTGGCATCTTTTTATACTCATAGCTACTAAAAGTTGTTGCTTGCATTTTCTTTTCATCTATAAGATAAAAATCGTGCTGTGGTGAACAAAAAACAAATGTTAAATCAAAATTTGATAATTTCTCTTTTAGTGTAATAGCACTTACGATGCTAATCTCATGTTCAAAACTTGCACCACCAAATAAAATAGTTAATTTCAATCTTCTTTCCTTATAATGTTTGTAACTGCTTTAATGCTTGTTTTACAAGTGTTGGAGTATCTTGTGCCTCACAACTACTTAAAACTTTTGCAATCTTATCTTTTTTAAATCCTAAAGCCTCAAGTGCTTCACTTGCTTGTGCGTACGCTATACTTGCTGTTGAGCTAGAACTATCTGCAGCTAAAATGTCGGTATCAAACCCATTAAGTTCTACTAAAATTCTACCAGCACTTTTTGGACCAATACCTGGTACTTTTTGTACCGCTTTTACATCACTGTTGGTTATCAACATACCAAATTGTGATGGAGTGTAAGTAGAGCATATAGCCATAGCAACTTTTGGCCCAACACCATTGATTTTTATAAGCCTTTCAAAAAGCTTTTTTTCACTCATCTCTAAAAAACCATACAACAACTGTGCATCTTCACGAATAATATGTGAAGTAAAAAGTTTCACTTTTTGTTGTGGTAACGCTGAGTATGTTTGAAGTGAAATAAACACCTCATATACAATTCCATTAACATCAATATGCACAAACGATGGTTCTTTATAAACTACTGTTCCTTCAACTGCTACTATCATTCCGCTAAAGCCCTTATTTCATATTCATCTTCATCTACTTGCACTACACCAAAAATTTTATCTGGACAACCCTCTTTTGGTTTATACACAAGCTCTATTGGTGGGTCTACCAATTTAAAGATTATTTGATTATATCCAACCCATCTATCATGATTCACAATTCTTGAATTAAAAATATTCTCCTGAAAAGAAGCTGTATTTGTTGTTAAAAGATCATATTGATCTTTTTTAATATTAAACTCCTCTTTTAAAGACTTTAACTTCGATTGCAACTCTTGAAATTCTTTATATTTTTTTACAAAACTCTCAGGCATTTTTATACCATTTTTTTTATAACGAACAAGACGCTTTTTAATATCATTAAAAGCTGTTTGCCCCTCTTTGATGATATTAGTATATTTTGCTATTGCTTTTTCAAGATGCTTTAAATCTTCTTCTATATGCTTAATCTGCTCTTTATTATGTTCTAAACTCTTTTTTGCAGATTTTTTTAACAAAGGATCTATTACAAAAGTGTTCTCATCCCCTTGCAGTTTTTTAATATCTATAATTCTTGAAGCAGTTGCATGAACATGAGAACCACAAACATCTATTGAAATCTCTTTTGCACGGATTTTTCCACCTGCTGCTTGTGCAATTTCAACAATATCTCCATCAATAATTCCATGTTCAAGCCTTGTAATATGAATATTCTTTCCATAAGCACGACCTTTATGAACATTAATTGTTAATTTATCTGCACGTAATGTTGAAGTTTTATGAGTTTGCCCACCAATAGTAGCTTTTAAAGCAAATACTTTAGCATTTGAACCAACATTTCCATCAATATCTATCTCACTAACTTCAACCTCCATCCCTTCACCAATAGCATCTTTTATAGCATTAGATTCTTGTACATTTATAGAGATATCTGAATCTAATCCAACAGAGATAGAACCTGTCTTTTTAAAACTAATCTCATCAAGTGAAACATCAGTCCTAATTTGGTACATATTATTTTCAAAAGTGATATAACCATTTGCATAAGCAATATATTGAATACTATCTTTTGTATCAACTACCTTAATGCTGTCATCCACTTCAAAAGTTGGCTCATTTTTAACAATTGGCTCTTTGGGAGCTAAATAAACCCCTCTACAATCACGACCAGGCTTTCCAAGTTTAGGTTTAATATATTCAATAAGAAGTTCATCTTTTTTTACTTTCTTTAAAAAACCACGCTCAGCATAATCAACCTTTGTTTGCTCATCTAGTTCCTCTTTTGCTTTTTGCTCATAATGCAACACTATTGCATCATTTACAGTTAAAACAGGTTCAAAACATTGAGCAATAAGGTGCATCTCTTTTTTTGTATATTTTGCATGTTCTGCAACACGCACAAATGCTGTAATTTTAGAGATTGCCTTCTCAAGAGGTTTGTCAAAAATATTTACTAAAACACCTGAACGAATTTTACGTTTATTGATAAGAATGCGTAATTCCTGTTCAAAACGTGGCGTATAAATAACCTCTGAACCTTCCAAAATTGTAAGATAAATCTTACATTTTGTTTTATTTGCGCCAACTGCTATTTTAAATTTTGAAAAAGAATCGAGTGCTGGATTTCTTGTAAAAACTTCTATCTCATACACCTGCTTAATCTCAAATGCAGGATGTAATAAAGCTGTTTTTGCATCAAGAGTTTCTATCTCTGTAGCATTAACCTCTTCCCATTCCCCATCATTTGTAGTTTCATTGACACGTGTATATGTTTTAATATCTAAAAGATTGAAATCGAGCGTTTCAGGTTTTACACCATTAGCTTTTGCAATACGTAACAACTCTTTAGCTACATACTGTGTGCGAACAACTGTTGGTCTAATCTTTTGTACAGACATATATCTTCTTTTCCAAATATTTATTTTTTGCTTATTTTATCTTAATTGAATTTAAAATCTACATAACCCAAAATTCTTAAAGATAAATAACTAATAATTACAATATAAAAAAGCATTAAAAGTTTTTTTTGTAATTCAGTTTTTACAACCCCTTTAAGATGGATTCCAATATAGACTCCAAGGAGTGAAGCAATACCTATAATAACTCCACTAAAAATATCTATAGTCCCGTGAAGAAAATGTGATATAAATCCAGAGATAGAGGAAAATATTACAAAAAACAATCCTGCACTTGTTGCTTCTTTAAGTGGAACATGAAAAAAACCAACCAATATAGGAACAACTAAAATACTCCCACCAACACCTATACTCATACTTAAAATTCCAACAGGAACACCAATAAGAAACAATAAAATTTTATTGATATTCTCTTTTTGGTTATGTGGTTGGGGAATATGAAAAAAAAGTCTAGCCAAAGCAAAAAAAGCAAAACTTAAAAAAATCATTTCAAGTGTTTTACTGCTAAGCAAACTTGTTATATAACCACTTAACAATGCACCAACAAAACCACCAAGCCCTATAAAAAGCACCAAAGAGATATTGAGCGTCCCTTTTTTTTGGTTTATATAACTACCAAAAATAGAACTAAAAACCATCTGCACTACAGAGATACCTATGGCTACTTTTGTAGTATAACCAAAAAATAAAAGTGATGGTACCAAAATTGTTCCACCCCCTATTCCAAAAAATCCAGAGAGCATTCCAACTACTATGCCTAAAATAATAAGTTCCAAAAAGAGCCTTTTTTTCGTAATTCTAACAAATATCAACTTTATTTTGTGCTATAATAACTTATTAATAGTGTAAAGAGGATTATAAGTTATGTTTAATACAATTATAGAAGCAACGCAGCATTTATGTAAAAATCAATTAGAATTAGAGTGTAATGCTTCTGAAACACAAAAGAATCAAACAGCAATGTTTATTGGCTATCTTGATATAGAGGATGATAATACAAACTACAGAGTATATATTGCTCTTAACCAACCATTAACGCAACATGTTGCATCTGTTTTTTTATTTGAAGATGAGAGTGATGAAGAGACACTTCAAGATATGTTTTTAGAGGTAATTAACCTTATAGTTGGTAGTGCAAAAGTGATTGCTCAAGATAAATTCAACCATACTGTTACAATCTCTACCCCACATTTTATAAAAAAAGATATTTTTGATTTAGAAATGCAAAAAATGCAAAAAATTTCAAAAGATAATTTTGAAATGATTTTAGCACTTAGAGAAGAGAATGCATAACCTTAATCCTTGCGAAGAGCAAAACACAGAGATTGACTACAATCTTATCCATATGGACTACTCAGGTCTTTTGGATATGGAAGTAGAGTTCGTAGCAGACTTAGGAGAAACAGAACTAAGTGTTGCTGAAATTTTAAAACTAGAAAAAGGCTCTATTATAGATCTTAAAAAACCAGCTGGAGAAAGTGTTGAATCTTATGTCAATGGAAGAATTTTAGGCAAAGGTGAAGTTATGGTTTATGAAAAAAACTTAGCTATCCGTATTAACGAAGTACTCGACTCTAGTGCTGTTTTATACCATTTATCGAAAGAGAGACTATGAAAAAACTACTATTTCTTGCATCATTGGCAGTTTCACTTTTTAGTTCTGAGATTTTAAATTATAATATCTACAACCGTACAGATAGAGTAGATATTATGTTAACATTTGACACACCATACCAAGATAAAATCAAAGAGCAACAAACTTCAAAAAATATAGTTATTACGCTAGAGGGTGCTTTAATGCAAAACCCAAAATTTCAAACTATATCATCTAACATTATAAAAGCTATTAAAATAATTCCTCTAGAAGATTCAACACAAATCATTGTTAAAAAATCAACTTCTAATGTGAAGATGATTGCTGCTAAAACAAAAGATAGTTATGGATTGAGACTGCGTTTTAAATCAAGAGTTGCTTCAACGCAAATGCAATCAGATGCGCAAGATCCTTTTGCTGCACTCCCGACAAAAAAAGATACACCTATTTCAGCAAACTATATTATAGTAGTTACACTTCTTTTTATAGGTGTAATTGTTTTATTTTTTATTAACAAAAAGATTAGAGCTAAAATTTCTAAAACTCCCGCACAAGATTCTTGGCTATTTAAAGCTGCTTCTTCATTGCAACAACAAAAAATACAACCAACAAAGCAACAACAAAACACAATGGAACCTACAATAAAGTTTCAAAAACAAATAGATGAACATAACAGTGTTGTATTAATTGAATATGGTTCAAGAAGTTATTTAGCACTCTCTGGAAATTCAAATGCTCTTTTAGATAAATTTGAAGACAACAAACCTACAACTCAAGAAGAATTTGAATATATTTTGCACCAAAGAGATCAAGAACTAGATGATTTTTTAAAAGTTGCTAATACAACAAATCTTCAAACAAAAGAAGATATTTTACAAGAATATAAAACAAAAGCTGCAACACTGAGTTACGAAGAAAATTTATAGAAGAAAAAATGAAGAAAGAAGCTCTATTTTTGAGCTTCTTTTAAAGTATCTGCAATTAAAAATGCAAGTTCTAAAGATTGATCTGCATTAAGACGAGGGTCACAATGTGTATGGTACCGTGAACTTAAATCTTCTTCAGAAACCATAAAACTACCACCAATGCACTCAGTAACATCTTTACCTGTCATTTCCAAGTGAACTCCACCAGCATAACTACCTTCAGCTTTATGAATTTGGAAGAACTCTTTCATCTCAGTTAAAATCGAATCAACTGGACGCGTTTTGTAGTTGTTTGAAGATTTAATTGTATTTCCATGCATTGGATCACAACTCCAAACAATATTAAGCCCCTCTTTTTGTACCGCTTGAATAAGTTTTGGAAGTCCATCTCCAACTTTTCCAGCACCCATACGAACAATAACATTTAAACGCCCTGCTTCATTTTCTGGGTTAAGTGCATTACAAAGCTCAATAAGCTCTTCTGGCTTCATAGTTGGTCCAGCTTTTACACCAATTGGGTTTTTTACACCTTTTAAAAATTCAACATGTGCACCATCTAGTTGGCGAGTTCTATCACCAATCCATAACATATGAGCAGATGTGTCGTACCAATCACCAGTAATTGAATCTTTTCTTGTAAATGCTTCTTCATAGTGAAGTAAAAGTGCTTCATGAGAAGTGTAAAAATCTGTTTCACGTAAAGTTCTATGTGTTGAAGCTTTAATACCACACGCTTCCATAAATTTTAGTGATGTTGAAATCTCATCTGCAAGTTTTTCATATTTTTTTGTAGCTTCACCTTGGTGTGCGAACTCTTGATTCCATTGATGCACTTGGTGTAAATCTGCCAACCCTCCAGATGCGAAAGCACGAAGTAAGTTTTGTGTTGCAGAAGCTTGGTTGTAAGCTCTTACCATACGTCTTGGATCTGGTGTACGAGCCTCTTTTGTAAACTCTATACCATTAATGATATCTCCACGGTAAGAGTCAAGTGTTACACCATTAATTGTTTCTGTGTCTGATGAGCGTGGTTTTGCAAATTGTCCTGCAATACGTCCAATTTTCACAACAGGAACTCCACCTGCATAAGTCATCACAACTGCCATTTGAAGAAGTGCTTTAAAAGTATCGCGAATATTATCTGCATGAAATTCACTAAAGCTTTCAGCACAATCTCCACCCTGTAATAAAAATGCTTGACCGTTAACAACATCTGCTAACTGAGCTTTTAAAGAGCGTGCTTCACCAGCAAAAACAAGTGGTGGATAATTTTTTAGTTCTGCTAAAACTTTTTTTAGTTCATCTTGATCTGGATACGTTGGTTGTTGTAATATTGGTTTAGAATGCCAACTTGATGGAGTCCAAATACTCATAATTTAACCTTATTAAATATAATTTTCGCAATTTTACCTA